>ENA-UOOM01001858-UOOM01001858.1-fermentation-metagenome-genome-assembly--contig:-NODE-1858-length-18981-cov-19.607524_pt1 | contig 18981 bp, 11 predicted proteins | sample MGYA00245781_ERZ724031 | MGnify/ENA primary metagenome ERZ724031 (study PRJEB28704, sample SAMN03018317) | fermentation metagenome | biome: anthropogenic terrestrial biome; feature: soil... | reverse complement strand
TACAAATATAACACTTTTAATCGAATTGTGCACGAACACAACAGTATCTTCTTTAACAAAGACATATATCAGTAAGAAGTATTACAAGAACAATATAAAATGAGCATAGGAATTTTTCAAAAAGTAAAATTACGACGTAGGTCTTTCCACATACTCGGCGGGAAGTATGTTAAATTTCTTTTTAAATATAAATAACATGTAATTACCAAAATCGAGAGTAGGATATCTATTAGTAGTTTATCTCAATAGTACGCTGATTTGCGTTTATAAACAAACCGGTAATTATTTATACTCTTGGTTATTTTTCCACCTTTTTTGATGATAATCACACCTTAGTCTATTATCAATTTCGTATTTTTGTAAAAAATGCGTTAAATAAGAACCATTTTCTGATATCTAAGTAAATAAAAAAGATATCTATGAAACTGTTTTGAATTTTTTTATGCAATGTTTTTTAGTCATTTTTTGATAGATTCGGGCTTTCCTTTCTTTCAAATAGCGGGCTATTTGAAAGAAAGGAAAGATTGAAGATGCGAAAAAGGGCAGAAAATAGCATAATATAAAAATGATTCGTAAAATTCAAAACAGTTTCTATATATTAAGTTATCAATTCTATATCATCAAAATTGTAGTACATATCAGCTCCTATCAAAATTAAATAACATTTATGAACACAAAAATTATTTCTTTTTTAACATTATCAATATTATTCATGTTTTCCGGTATGAGGCTATATGCCAATGAACCGGACTCTGCATTTATTTTTGCTTACAGCACAGAAAAAAATACTAACAGAAATGGGTTACATTTCGCATGGAGTATCGATAAAAAGAAATGGTATGGCATTGGTAACGAATTTGGATTTTTAAGAAGTGATTATGGAAGATGGGGTGCCGAAAAGCGAATGATAAACCCTGTTGTTCATCAAGGAAAAGACGGTGTTTGGCACGCATTGTGGACGCTCAACGAGCAAGACGGCGCTTTCGCGTACGCATCTTCGAAAGACCTGATAAGCTGGATGCCGCAGGCATATCCACTAGTTTCTGAAGGCAAAAATTGTTTATTGATCGAAGTATCGCCTATAAATGAACAATACTCCATATCCTGGGGAAGTGCTAATGGAAACGACACCACCTATTACGCTGTAGCAACCAGAGATTTCAACATATTTAGCGAAACAAAAAACATCTCTAAATCTCAACGAATTAACCAACGCAAAACGGTTTTGGTTGACAATGAATTACAAACCGGAAGCATTCACCGTGTTCCCTGGAAAGTAATAGATGAACTGGAAAAGAGAGTGGTTTGGGCTAATTACAGAAATCAATTATTCGAAGAAACCACACAGGGTGACCCGATTCGCTTTGCAGGACTGAAACCCACGGATGCGACCATAACCATAGATGCAAACGATACAAAGAAGATAAGCGATATGTTTCTCGGTATCTTTTTCGAAGACATCAGTTATGCTGCAGATGGAGGTATTTATGCCGAACTTATTCGCAACCGCGACTTTGAATTTTCTGAAGCCGATCATCGGGACTGGAACGCAAAGACTGCCTGGTCGTCATCGGTAGAAAACGACAATGCTAAATTCTACATCGACACTATCAACCCTGTTCATCCCAACAATCCTCATTATGCAAATCTGCTGTTGAGCAGACCCGTAGAAGATTTCATATTGAAAAATGAAGGTTTCGATGGTATTCCTCTCAAAAAAGGTGAAAAGTATGATTTTTCATTTTTTGCTGCAGTCTCTGCTGGTAACAAAAAGAGTGACATAACCATTCAGTTAGCAACAAAAACCGGAAATATTGTTGCTGAAAAAATAATCAGCCCAAACGATGATAAATGGAGAAAATATTCAACTGTTCTCACAGCTTCTGAGTCTGTGAATGATGCTGTCTTGAAAGTTAAGATAACAGAACCGGGGCGGTATAAACTCGATATGATATCTCTTTTTCCTCAAAAAACATTTAGGAACCGCAAGAATGGGTTGCGTGCAGATCTTGCACAAACGTTGGCTGACATGAAACCAAGGTTTGTGCGTTTTCCCGGCGGTTGTGTTGCTCATGGTGACGGGATCAACAATATATATCATTGGAAAAACACCGTTGGAACATTGGAGGCTCGTAAACCACAACGCAATATATGGGGTTATCATCAGACTGCAGGATTGGGCTATTTTGAGTATTTTCAATTTTGTGAGGATATTGATGCTGAACCTATTCCCATTATCGCTGCCGGAGTGCCTTGTCAGAACTCGGGCCACCACGGATGTGCACTGGGCGGACAGCAAGGAGGCATACCTCTTGAAGAAATGGATGATTATATCCGGGATATTTTTGACCTGATTGAATGGGCAAACGGGGATCCAAAGAAGAACAAGTGGGCAAGAATGCGTGCAGAAGCAGGGCATCCCGAGCCTTTCAACCTAAAATATATTGGGGTTGGAAACGAGGATCTTATTTCACACGTTTTCGAAGAAAGATTCGAAATGATATACAACGCAATTAAAGAAAAGTATCCCGAAATTGTAATAATAGGAACTGTGGGCCCATTTTCTGAAGGTTCGGATTATGTTCGTGGTTGGGAGTTTGCTACAGAACTTGGATTACCTATTGTGGATGAACATTACTATCAACCACCTGGATGGTTTATCTACAATCAGGATTATTACGATCGTTACGACCGTAACAAATCAAAAGTTTATCTGGGAGAATATGCAGCACATTTACCGGGACGTCCTAATAACATTGAGACAGCTCTCGCAGAGGCAATGCACCTCATCAACTGTGAACGTAATGGGGATATAGTGGAAATGACCTCGTATGCTCCTCTGCTGGCAAAAGAAAAATTCACTCAATGGAATCCCGATTTAATTTACTTTTCAAACACAGAAGTAAAACCCACAGTTGGTTATTATGTGCAGCAACTATTCGGTGAACACACCGGCACTACCTACCTCTCAACCGAGTTAAATGTAATGAGTGACAATGAAAAAGTACGAAAAAGGATTGCATGCTCTGCTGTAAAAGATGAAAAGTCCGGCGATCTTATTATTAAACTCGTCAACTTACTGCCCGAAAAAATAAATACAAACTTAATTATTAATGGTATAGACCCGACTGTAAATAAAGTGAAAGAAATTGTTCTCAGTGGGAAACCCGACGATAGGTCTGCTCGTCCCATCGAGAAAAATATTTTACAGACTGATATAAGAAGTCATGAGCTACCGCCTTATTCACTTACTATTTTGAGAATCAGTAAATAATACAAGTCAGAACGAAAACTGTTTGAAGTAGCAATTTAAATTTACATAATACTTGATTAAAACGACTAAACAATGAGAAATCTAATTATCGGACTAATATTAATAGTCTCAACTTCTTGTGGCGGAAATAATAAAGAAGACAAAAGCACGTTTGCTAGCGGAGAATTCAAAGAATGGGCACAAACCCCACCAATGGGATGGAACAGTTGGGATTGTTACGGTCCAACTGTAGAAGAACATGAAGTAAAAGCCAATGCAGATTACATGGCTGAAAAGCTAAAAGAATATGGATGGGAATACATTGTTGTGGATATTAGATGGTTTGTGGAAAACGATAAGGCCGGCGGGTATAACCAAACCGATCCAATATATGTGTTGGATGAATATGGACGTTATCAGCCGGCGATAAACCGATTCTCCTCTGCAAAAGATGGAAAAGGATTCAAAGAACTGGCTGATTATATTCACGACAAAGGATTAAAGTTCGGGATACACATCATGAGGGGAATACCCACAGAAGCTGTAGAAAGGAAGTTGCCCATAAAAGGGACTGATGGTATAACAGCAGATCAAATTTATTCAACGGAAATGCAATGCCAATGGCTACGTGATAATTATACCATTGTTGCAGACAAAGCCGGTGCTCAGGAATATTACAACTCCATCTTCGATATGTATGCCGATTGGGGGGTTGATTTCGTAAAAATAGATGACGTTAGTCGTCCTTACCACAAGGCCGAAATTGAACTTATACGCAATGCTATGGATCAGTGTGGCAGGCCCATGGTACTGAGTTTATCTCCGGGACAAACTCCACTCAGCGAGGCTGAACACGTAAAAGAACATGCAAATATGTGGAGAATGGTTGACGATGTATGGGATCTGTGGCGGGACATAAAACACCTGCTGGATGTTGCACAAGGTTGGTATCCTTACATTGCGCCGGGTACTTGGCCCGATTGCGACATGATTCCTTTGGGACGGATATCCATTCGTGGCGAAAGAGGTGAAGACCGTATGACGCGACTTACTAAAGATGAACAATATACATTAATGACGCTTTTTACCATATTTCGCTCCCCCTTAATGTTTGGTGGTGATTTGCCGAGCAACGACGATTTCACCTTATCGCTACTGACAAACAAAGAGGTGCTTCGGATGCATCGTGAATCTACAGCTGTATCTCAGTTACTCCAAGATGACACCAAAGTGATAATAACGTCGCGTAACCTGAAAACAAACGAAGTTTATCTGGCACTTTTCAATATTTCCGACAGTGAAACCTTAGATATCTCAGTTAACTTGAAAGATATCGGCTTAAACGGGGATATAAAAGTGACCAATATGTGGACAGGTGAAAGTTTAGGGAAAGTGTCCAATAACTTTACACAAAAACTGCAACCACATGCCAGCGGACTGTATATATTAAAACCTTAAAAAAATTAAGATTAAATGGCGACATATCTCAATATTGCGTAATATTGAGATATGTTTTTGAGTATTTTTTAATTCAGCCTTTATCACTTTCTTATTATCTTTGAAATAAAAAAGCGAATGTTTAGATCTACACTCTTTTTTCACGCATTTATCCTCTCTTTAACAGTTTACACAATTAATGCACAAACTATTTCAGATCGACGTTACAGTGCAGATCTTGCTTATAAAATATCTGAACCGGTTTTACGGAATATGGCAAAAGGGGAATTGAGTAAAAACATGCAGGTAGAAGTAAGCCCTACATGGGACGGACGTGATAAGCGTGTTACCTATATGGAAGCTTTCGGCCGGTTGATGGCAGGAATCGCGCCATGGCTTGCCCTACCCGACGACAATACCACTGAAGGCAAACAACGCAAGCAACTTCGCGACTGGGCATTACAAAGTTACACTCACGCGGTTAATCCCAATAGCCCCGATTATCTGTTATGGCGCAAGGAAGGCCAACCATTGGTAGATGCGGCATTTATTGCAGAGAGTTTCATCCGTGCGCCAAAAGCGCTTTGGGAGCCATTGGACTCACTCACAAAAAAACGATATATTGACGAATTTACACAATTACGAAGAGTGAATCCTCCTTACACTAACTGGTTGTTATTTTCGGCAACTATTGAAGCATTTCTCATGTCTGTTGACGCTCCTTACGATGCATACCGCATTAGCTCTGCTCTACACAAAATAGAAGAATGGTATGTAGGAGACGGCTGGTACTCAGACGGAGAACATTTTGCTTTTGATTACTACAATAGTTTCGTCATTCAGCCGATGTATGTAGAAACGCTGGAAATTTGTGTAAGCAAAAACCGGCTGGCTAATCAAAAGCAACTCGATACCGCTATTAAGCGTATTCAACGACATGCCGGTATACTTGAACGACTTATTTCTCCCGAAGGTACATTTCCCGCTATCGGCCGTTCAATGACATACAGAATGGGGGTTTTTCATGCACTGGCGCACGTGGCATGGAAAGAACAATTGTCCGAAGAGTTTTCCGAAGGACAAGTGCGCTGCGCCATGACTGCCGTCATGAAGCGGATGTTTTCAGCGCAAGGGAATTTTAACGAAAAAGGATTTCTCACGCTCGGTTTTGCAGGACATCAACCCAATTTGGCCGATTGGTACACCAATAATGGGAGTCTTTACCTGACATCCCTCACCTTTTTGCCTCTCGGATTACCGGCAAATCATTCGTTCTGGACTTCTCCACCCGAAGACTGGACAGCAAAAAAAGCTTGGAGCGGACAAGATTTTCCAAAAGATCACGCAATCAGAGAATAATAAATAAACAAAATAACTATGCAAAAAAAAATTCTGCTTTTAGCTCTTTTATTTGTAACTGTTACGGCTAACTCTCAACATCCACCAGCTGTTGCCGAAAAAAATTTTACAGGTTATCTCTTCGCCTATTTCACTGGAAACCGAGTGGAAGAAGAAGCAGTTCGTTATGCCATTAGCCTTGACGGGTACAATTATCGCACATTGAATAATAACCAACCTGTTATTGATTCAAAAGTAATCAGTTCAACTGGCGGAGTACGCGATCCACACATTTTACGCGCACAAGACGGAAAAACATTCTACATGGTACTCACAGATATGACCTCACATCTGGGATGGAGCTCCAACCGTGCTTTGGTTATGCTTAAATCAAACGATTTGATTAACTGGACTTCTAACGTCATCAACATTCAGAAGAAATATTCGGGACAGGAAGATTTACTTCGCGTGTGGGCACCTCAAACGATTTATGATGACCAGGCAGACAAGTACATGGTATATTGGTCAATGAAGCATGGCGATGGTCCCGACATTATCTATTATGCTTACGCAAATAAAGATTTTACCGGTCTTGAGGGTGAACCTAAACCACTTTTCCTGCCCAAGAACGGTAAATCGTGCATCGATGGTGATATCATCAATAAAAACGGTATTTATCATATGTTTTATAAAACCGAAGGACACGGCAATGGTATCAAGTTAGCCATGACCGACAGTCTTGCATCGGGCAAATGGATTGAACAACCCGGTTACAAACAGCAAACTAGGGAAGCCGTAGAGGGATCGAGTATTTTTAAACTGATAAACAGCAACACATATATTCTGATGTACGACGTGTATATGAAAGGTGCATATCAATTTACAGAAACGCAGGATCTAGACACTTTCAGGATAATCGACGAAGAAATTTCTATGGATTTTCATCCGAGGCATGGAAGCGTAATCCCAATTACACGGCGCGAACTCGAAGCGTTAACTGATAAATGGGGCGTCCCCGAAGGATTTGAAATGCCTCAAAGCAACAATCCGGTATTAGAAGGTTATTACGCTGATCCCGATATCCTTTACTCTGAAAAAACAGGAAAATATTATATTTATCCCACCACTGACGGATTTGATGGATGGGGTGGTTATTATTTTAAAATCTTCTCTTCTGATAATCTGAAAGATTGGAAAGACGAAGGTATTATTCTCGATCTCAAAAAAGATGTCCCTTGGGCTGGACGTAATGCTTGGGCACCTTCTATTATCGAAAAAAAGACCAGACGCAATTCCTACAAATATTACTATTACTTCACCGGAGCACAAAAAATAGGCGTTGCCGTTTCTGACAATCCTAACGGACCATTTGTTGATTCAGGCAGGCCGTTAATTAACTGGAAACCCGATGGAATTAACCGTGGACAAGAGATAGACCCCGATGTATTTTACGACCCAGTGAGCAAGAAAAACTATCTGTACTGGGGTAACGGATACGCCGCTGTGGCTGAATTGAAGAAAGACATGGTTTCAATAAACAAAAAAACAATAAAAGTAATCACCCCTGACAATACATTCCGTGAAGGTATTTGCGTGTTTTACCGTAACGGAACGTACTATTTCCTTTGGTCTGAAGATGACACACGAAGTCCCAATTACCGTGTACGTTACGGAACTTCAAGATCACCTGCCGGCCCTATCCACATACCGGAAAACAACATTGTTTTAGAAAAAGATCCTGAAAAGGGAATTTACGGAACAGGCCATAATTCCGTGCTGCAAGTTCCGGGTACCGATGAATGGTACATCGTATATCATCGCTTCAATCGTCCCAACGGAATAAAAATGGGTGATGCTGCCGGATTCCATCGCGAAGTGTGCATGGATAAAATGGAATTTAACGAAGACGGAAGTATAAAAAAAGTTACACCGACCATTTAAAAATGAAGTAATATGAGGAAAACTCTTTTTTTATTTGTTATGTTGAGCGTTATTTCGTTTAACGGCATCTCTCAAGAACATCTTTCCAGACAGAATGTGCTGAAAATAATCCATAAAGTGGATAACTACTGGATTGATACCCATCCCAACCCGGGAAATTCCTTTTGGGATAATGCTGCTTACCATACCGGAAACATGGAGGCATTTTACCTAACCGGAAATAAAAAATACAGGGAGTATTCCGAAAAATGGGCTGAGCAAAACCATTGGCAGGGAGCTACATCCAACGATACTACAAATTGGAAATACCATTATGGTGAAACACCCGAATTTGTACTTTTCGGCGATTGGCAAATCTGTTTTCAAACGTATATCGATTTGTACAATATCGACCCCAACCCTCAAAAAATAGCCCGTGCAATCGGAGTAATGGAATATCAGATGAGCACCGAAAAAGATGACTACTGGTGGTGGGTAGACGGTCTATATATGGTTATGCCCGTTATGACCAAATTATATCGAACAACAGGAAACCAATTATATCTGGATAAACTGTACGAATATTTTTCGTTTGCCAAAGAATTGATGTACGATGAAGAAAACGGATTGTTTTACCGCGATGCCAAATACATTTATCCCAAACACAAAACATCTAATGGAAAAAAAGATTTTTGGGCACGCGGTGACGGATGGGTGTTTGCCGGATTGACCCGAGTATTGGACGATTTACCTTTTTACGACCCACATCGGGAAGAATATTTACAGGTATATCGGGAAATGGCTGATGCCATAGTAGCGTGCCAGCAGCCCGGTGGATTCTGGACACGCAGTCTTCTCGATCCGAACCACGCTCCTGGGTATGAAACCAGTGGAACTGCTTTCTTCACAAAAGGATTACTTTGGGGCATCAACAATAAGATCTTAAATTCACCAAAATACACAAGCGCCGCTTTGGACGCATGGAATTATCTAACAACTGTGGCGTTACAAGACAACGGAAAATTAGGCTACATTCAACCCATCGGTGAAAAAGCCATTCCGGGACAGGTAGTCAATGAAAATTCCACAACCAATTTCGGTGTAGGAGCCTTTCTTTTAGCGGCATGCGAAATGCTACGTTACATTGATGATCAACAAGAATGGGAACTTATCTGGAGCGATGAATTTAATACCGATGGATCTCCCAATCCTGCCCACTGGAACTTTGAAGAAGGATTTGTTCGCAATAATGAATTACAGTGGTATCAACAAGATAACGCATACTGTAAAGATGGGCGTCTTGTGATAGAGGCAAAAAAAGAAAGAAGAAAAAATCCGAATTTTGAGAAGAACACTAACGACTGGAGAAAAAACCGCCAATACATAGATTATACCTCCTCGTGCATCAAAACTAATGGAAAAAAAGAATTCTTGTATGGAAGATTTGAAATAAGAGCCAAAATTCCTCTTGAAAGTGGTTCATGGCCGGCTATATGGACATTGGGGAATTCCATGGAGTGGCCTTCCAACGGCGAAATAGATATAATGGAGTATTATCGCATCAAGGACATTCCGCACATTCTTGCAAATGCAGCATGGGGAACAGATGAAAGATACAAAGCCAAATGGAGAACGGGAGCAATACCCTTTTCTCACTTTACGTCAAAAGATAAAAACTGGGGCGACAAATTCCATATCTGGAGAATGGATTGGGACGAACGGGCCATAAAACTTTATTTAGATGATGACCTTCTAAACGAAATTCCCCTGACGGAAACAACGAACGGCAAACTGGGAAATTACTCCAATCCGTTTAAACAGCCTCATTATTTGTTGCTCAACTTAGCCATCGGAGGACAGCACGGCGGTGAACCGGAGATCAATGCGTTTCCGATGAAATACGAGATTGATTACGTAAGGGTATATCAAAAACAAAAGAAAACCATAAAACCCGGAGAAATCTGGCCGGATAACAACGGAAATCACATCAACGCTCATGGTGGCGGATTACTTTTTAAGGATGGGAAATACTATTGGTTTGGTGAGCACAAAGGTGTAAATACCAATGCGGCAATGGTGGGAATTACTTGTTATTCATCCGAAGATCTACTAAACTGGACATACGAAGGAATTGCATTACCGGTATCGGAAGATGAAAACAGCGACATTGTAAAAGGTTCTGTGATGGAACGTCCAAAAGTGATTTTCAATCCAAAAACCGGAAAATATGTGATGTGGTTTCATCTTGAATTAAAAGGAAAAGGATACAGTGCTGCAAGAGCTGCTGTAGCTGTCAGCGATAATATCACCGGTCCATATACTTACATCGGTTCAAAAAGAGTCAATCCCGATCGTTATCCGTTAGATATGCCAAAGGATGTTCAGAATATGAATCTGAATCTCAAAGATTATGAAAAATGGTGGACGCCGGAATGGTATAAAGCAGTTGAAAACGGATTGTTTGTAAAAAGAGATCTTGATGGCGGACAAATGTCGAGAGATATGACTTTGTTTGTCGACGACGACGGTAAAGCATATCACATCTATTCGTCTGAAGAAAATCTCACGATGCACATCGCAGAACTTACTGATGATTTTCTGGGCCACACAGGTAAATACGTTCGTATGGCTCCCGCGGGACACAATGAGGCTCCTGCAATTTTTAAAAGAAACGGGGTTTACTGGATGATTACATCCGGTTGCACAGGATGGGATCCGAACGAAGCCCGATTATTTTCTTCCAAATCGATATGGGGGCCATGGACGCAACATCCAAATCCTTGTAGAGGCAACAAGTCGGAAATTACTTTCGGCGGACAGAGCACTTTTATACAAAAAATTCAGGGAAAAGAAGATGCCTATTTATTTATGGCTGATATGTGGCGACCAAAAAATCCGATTGACGGGAGATATATCTGGTTGCCGATTCAATTTGAAAATAATATCCCGTTTATCGAATGGATGGATGAATGGGAACTTGATTTTTTCGACAAATAATAAATACAATATACAAAACTAATAAAATATTCAAATCATGAAAAAATATAAATTGTTTTTGCTCGTTTGTACCTTGTTCGTCTTTAATTATATGGGTGCTCAGGTTTCTTTCGGAAAACCCGAAAAAATAAACAATAACTGGAGATTTATCTTGCAAGACGTAAAGAATGCCGAAAACGCAGAGTTAAATGATTCACGGTGGCAGAAAATCGATTTGCCTCACGACTGGAGCGTAAAAGGACAACTCAGCTCAACACTCGCAAGTTGCACCGGTTACCTTCCGGGAGGGATCGGATGGTATCGAAAAGCGATTAACATCCCGGCTGACAGGCAAAACGAAAAAGTTTATTTCTATTTCGAAGGGGTTTACAACCGTAGTGACGTATATATCAACGGAAAACATATAGGAAACCGCCCGAACGGATATATTTCGTTCATGTATGATGCAACGCCTTATGTTAAATTTGGAGAGGAAAACATCATTGCCGTACGGGTAGATCACAGTCGGTCGGCAGATTCAAGATGGTACACCGGATCAGGAATCTATCGCGATGTATGGATGGTATATTCAAATCCGGTGCACATTGCACAGTGGGGAGTGTATACCTATCCCGAGGTTTCCAAAAACAGAGGCACGTTAAACGTGGAAGTGGAAGTGAACAACGATTCAAAAGTTTCCGAAAATCTCACTATCGTAAACGAATTATTTGATAAAAACGGGAAATCTGTCGCTAGAGACAGAAAAAACATTTCTGTTCCGGCAGGTAACACATCAAAAATAATGACCAGGTTATCGCTATCGAATCCAAATCTTTGGTCTATCAGCAATCCTCATTTATACAACCTCAAAACTACCGTCTTCAAGAACGGAAAAGAGATTGATTCCTCGGAAACCCGTACGGGATTCAGAAAATACACTTTTGATCCTAATAAAGGATTTGCTCTCAACGGCGAATGGATGAAAGTAAAAGGCGTGTGTTTGCATCACGATGGAGGAGTTCTTGGCTCCGCCGTTCCGAAGGAAATTTGGAAAAGGCGGCTGTTGAACCTGAAAGAGATCGGCTGTAACGCCATTCGCACAAGCCACAATCCTCAGGCCACCGATCTGTACGATTTGTGCGATGAACTGGGATTTCTGGTGATGAACGAAGCCTTTGATGAATGGGAGTTTCCCAAGCGCAAATGGCTGGAAGGCTGGAACGTGGGTACTCCCGGATTTGAAGGTTCGTACGATTTCTTCGAAGAATGGGGAGAACGCGATTTGGCCGATATGGTAAAAAGAGATCGAAATCATATCTCCGTTTTTGCATGGAGTATTGGCAATGAAGTGGATTACCCCAACGATCCGTACTCACATCCCGTTCTTGATGGAGGAGCAGATACCGGATTCACTCAACCCATTTTCGGAGGATTCAAGAAAGATGCCCCGGATGCCATGCGCCTGGGCGACATCGCTAAACGATTGGCAGCCGTTGTAAGAAAATACGATAAATCGCGTCCGGTTACTGCCGGATTGGCCGGTGTGGCCATGTCCAACCAAACCGAATATCCTGGTGCGCTGGACATTGCAGGATATAATTACACTGAAAGTATGTACGATTCTGACCACAAAAAATATCCTGAAAGGGTAATTTTCGGCAGCGAGAACCGCCACGATATGAGTGCGTGGAAAGCTGTCAGGGACAAGGAATTCATTTTTGGTCAGTTTTTATGGACAGGAATTGATTACTTGGGTGAATCCGGCAGATGGCCGTCAAGGGGATTTTATTCCGGATTGATGGATTTTGGTGGATTCATCAAACCCCGCGGATATTTCCGCCAATCACTTTGGTCGGATAAACCGATGGCTTATCTGGGTACCTACCCTACTCCCGGTAAGGGAAGCGCGAGTCAGATGAGGGATGTATGGTCTCAACTAGAGGCTGAAAACAGCTCAAATTACATAGAAAGGACTCCATCGGTTGATGCCTGGTCTGTCTGGAATTATCAGGAAGGACAAATGATCCGCGTAGTTTGTTACACAAATGCTCAGCAGGCAAAACTATTGCTAAATGATAGAGAAGTGGGTGCAACTCAGAATTACAACGACGAAACCGGTATAATTTATTGGGATATTCCGTACCAACCAGGAACACTAAAAGTAATTGGAATGGATGCTGCCGGCAAAGAAATAAGCAACTACGAAATACAAAATTCACAACGTCCTCAGGCGTTGAAAATTATTTCTGATGAGCAAGTATTAAACAAAGACGGCGTTGCGCAAATTGTGGTACAGGTTGTAGATGAAAATGGAGTTCCGGTAATGTTATCAGACAACGAAGTAACCTGCCAGATTATCGGAAATGCCCAGTTGCTGGGGCTTGAGGCCAGTAATAACTCCGATATGACTGATTATACCGACAACGTTCATCGGGTTTTTCACGGTCGTCTTCTTGCCATTGTAAAACCAACCGGAAAAGCGGGTGATGAAATAAGAGTACGTTTCACTTCACCTTGGCTGACCCCTGTTGAGACTGCACTACGAATAAACTAAAAACAAAACTCATCGGCGCTTAACTCAATATTAATTAACATCAAAATCATTAATATGTAAAAAAACTTGCATCATCCTTTACAAAATAAAAGAAATACATCCAATTTTATTACCTTTGCATTTCGTTTAAAGGAAATAAAAAGAATATTTCCGAGAAAATCATTCGTGTAATATGCCGCAAATTTCAGAGCGAGGTTTACAAATGCCCGCCTCCCCTATCAGGAAACTATCTCCCTTATCGGATGCTGCAAAAGCTAGTGGAGTAAAAGTATATCATCTTAACATCGGTCAGCCCGATTTACCATCGCCGCAAGTGGCACTTGATGCCATAAGAAGTATCGATAGAGTTACGTTGGAATACAGTCCCAGTGACGGATACCGATTTTATCGCGAAAATCTGGTGAAATATTATGAAAAATTCGATATCCGCCTTTCACCTGAGGAGATAATTGTTACCGCAGGTGGTTCCGAAGCGGTTTTGTACGCGTTTATGGCCTGCCTTAATCCCGGAGATGAAATTATCGTACCCGAACCGGCTTACGCCAATTATATGGCATTTGCTGTATCGGCAGGCGCAGTTATTAAAACTATTCCTACAGATATCGAAACCGGATTTAAACTGCCTGAAATAGAAAAATTCGAAGAGCTGATTAATCCAAGAACCAAGGGAGTTCTCATCTGTAACCCAAACAATCCTACCGGATATGTTTACACGGCAGAAGAGATGGAACAGATAAGGCTTTTGGTGAAAAAACATAATCTTTATCTATTTTCTGACGAAGTTTACAGAGAATTTATCTATAGTGATGCACCCTATATTTCGGCTTGTCATCTGAAAGAAATCGAGGAGAATGTTGTTTTAATCGACTCCGTATCAAAAAGATACAGCGAGTGTGGAATCCGTATAGGTTGCCTGATTACGAAAAACAAAAAATTACACGATACAGTAATGAAGTTCTGCCAGGCACGTTTAAGTCCACCTCTTGTTGGACAAATAGCAGCAAACGCCTCTTTGCAGGAAAACGGTGAGTATATGCAGCGAAACTTTAACGAGTACAAAAGTCGTCGCGATTTCCTTATAGAGCGACTTAATAAAATTCCCGGCGTATATTCTCCTCAACCAGAAGGTGCCTTCTATACACTGGCAAGCTTACCTGTGGATGATGCCGATAAATTCTGCGCATGGTGTCTTTCTGACTTTCGATACGAAAATCAGACTATTTTCATGGCTCCGGCATCAGGATTTTACGTAACACCGGGACTTGGGAAGAATCAAGTCCGCATCGCATACGTTATTAAGAAAGAAGATCTGGATATTGCATTAACTATCCTTGAGAAAGCATTGAGAGCCTATAATGGCAGAGAGCACTAAGCATCGGGTGAGGGTAAAATTCACTCCACTTTGTCGACTCCTGCTCTAAGTCAAAAGCAAAGAAATGAACACTGAACTTTTTATAGCCAAACGAATCTATAAGGGCGACAAGAAAAATAGAAAACGCGTTTCGTCGCCTGCCATAAAAATAGCCATTGCCGGTATAGCATTAGGTTTGGCGATAATGATTGTGGCCGTTTGTATTATCATTGGTTTTAAAAAGGAAATCCGCGAAAAAGTTATAGGATTTGGCTCTCACATCCAAATCACCAGTTTCGACAGCAATTCTTCTTACGAACATCAGCCCATCGCTTTTTCCGATACGCTGAGAAATATGCTGGAGAACAATCCGGAAATTACTCACGTGCAAAAATTTATCACAAAACCCGGAATTATTAAAACCGATGAGGATTTCTTAGGAGTCGTGCTCAAAGGAGTCTTCGATGATTATGACTGGCGTTTTTTTGAGAAAAATCTTATTGAAGGAAATATCATAAACCTTAATGATACATCGGGAACCAATCAAGCTATCATTTCTCAAAACATTGCAAAAAAATTACACCTCAAGCTGGGCGACAACTTCACCACATACTTTGTCCAGGAACCGGTACGTGCCAGAAGATTTGTCATTACGGGTATTTACGAAACCAATTTCGAAGATTATGACAAACTGTATGTAATAACCGATGAGAAAATCCTGTCAAATTTAAACGATTGGGAAGACGATATGGTTAGCGGCATTGAAGTCCTGGTGAAGGATTACAATAAACTCGACCAAACCGCTCAGGATTTGTTTTTCGAAATGTCATCCTACAAAGATAGATTTGGAAATGCACTTTATACCCGCTCCATAAAAGATATCAACCCGATGATATTTAACTGGCTGAACCTTCTGGATATGAATGTCTGGGTAATTCTCATATTGATGATTCTGGTTTCTGGATTTACTATGATTTCGGGACTTCTTATCATCATTCTGGAGCGAACAAACATGATTGGGATGCTAAAATCGATGGGAGCGCGTGATTTCAGTATACGAAAAGTATTTCTGTACCTCTCGGCTTTCCTGATTGGACAGGGAATGCTTTGGGGAAATATCATCGGACTGGCCTTCTGCCTTATACAGAAAAATTTTCAACTACTCAAACTCGATCCCGCAACTTATTATCTTTCTGCTGTCCCAATTGACCTTAATCCCTTATATGTAATCCTGCTAAATATTGGAACGTTGATCGTTTCTTTAATAATGATGATTGCTCCATCGTATCTTGTTGCGAAAATTACGCCTGCTAAATCCATCAGATTCGAATAAATACACCCTCTATCCTAATCATTTATAAGCAATCTGCATCAATTGTTGATAACTTGTTAAGAAATTGTTTAGAAGTTGTTTATAATTATGAACAAAAAAATTTGCACCGTGTTTATATAATAGACTATATTTGCAATACATAAAAACTAAGAAAAATTCGTTGCGAAATTGCACGAAAAAATATTAGGAGTTCTTTGGCATTTTGTACGCAATAAAAAGATTAGGATCGGCAAGAAGTGAAGTACCACAATTCGACACCGCTTGTATCGTTTCCGCGATAAAGGCCTTCCCCAAAGAATGCTTTTACAAAGAGACTCGATCGTAATCCTCGTATTCTAAACCTTTTACCGGGCTTCTATTGAGCGTCCTGAAAGATTCACACCGAATCCGGACAGATAGCAAAATAGGTTACAAGTGCGATAAATGATTTTGTAGAATAAAGATTTGATCAAAGATTTTGAGTATGTCAAAGTACAGGAAATCGGAGAAAAAATCGTAACAGACGATGTCGGGATGAATTTCCCGGGTTTGTGATGTTAAGACGAGAATGAAACCGTGTTTAGCGAATCAGGAAAAAACGATTCGAAAGCAATTTCGAAGAATTAGCTCTTGATTGAATGACGGATTTTCTGTTGGTTTTACCAATTCAATTGTTAAGTGTCTCCCACAAGATGGTTGTTAAAGAAATGAAGGCATTTTAGCTGTAACACAAGTTTGGAAACAAACTTCATTCATCAATCGCTTAGTTTCTGTTTGAAATCTCATGGGTGTTCGCATCCATCAGGTAGATAATAGAAATAATTACAGACAGACATTGACTAAGTTTTTAGATCTTTCGGAAGTACCGTTTTGCAAAAAACGGAAACCAAGAGATCGGTTAACTGGTAAAACCATTCCAAGCATACCGATTTTCTTTTTGTGCTTCGAAGTTTGAAGACGTTATTTGCCGATATTTGATACACCAATTTCAAGCAGGAGCAAATCAACAACTTAGGGTTGCATTTACAGTTTCACACTGTTTCTGACGCTTTAGGCTGTATTCACGTTTTGAAGTATAAATGCATACTTTCGAAATTAAACTTCACCGTTTGGACAATCTGAAGACAAGTTTTTACAAAATAAGTTGAAGTACAGTTGTGTACACGATACTTAGAACTCCTTCCTACAAGAGAAAGACCGACTTTTCAGTCGGTCTTTTTTGTTTTAAGGAGAACGCATAGCGGTTATGAATCCGCTTTGCGATTTGAAAATACACTAAAGGCGATGCAAAGTCACCGTACGTTAACTCATCGATAACACCATACGGTTATCTTCTGCCATTTTACGCATATTCAAAATAGCATAACGCATTCTCCCCAATGCCGTATTGATGCTCACGCCAGTTTTATCGGCAATCTCTTTAAAGCTCAACTCCTGATAATAACGCATGTTTAACACCTCTCGTTGCGATTCGGGCAAGAAGTCTACCAGTTTCTTTACATCGTTAAGCACTTGATTTTTCACCAAAGTTATTTCGATATCATCATCGCACAGAGTAGAATTATTGAACAGATCAAATTCATATTCATCGTTGGAGACGGTGTTTTCATTCCGTTCCTGACGGAAATAATCGATGATCAGATTGTGCGCAATACGCGTTATCCATGCACGAAATCTTCCTGACTCAGTGTATTTTCCTTGTTTTATCGTGGTAATTGCTTTGATAAACGTTTCCTGGAAAATATCATCCGCCAGATCGCGATTGCGAACCACGTATAGAATATAACCAAAAAGGGATTGTTTGTGCCGGGAAAGAAGAATCTCAAACGCGCTGTTATTGCCTTCGGCATATGATACGACCAACTCCTCGTCGGTCATCGACAAAAGAATATCCATTACTTAATTTGTTTAATGCACAGGGCATTGGGCGTTGGACATTGAGTTAGGAGTTATTACTCAAAGCTCTATGCTAAATGCTCTATGCTAATTATTAGTTGAGTAATGTCATTCCGATAGGCAAATAATTTTTATGCGTTTATAAATGTATTGATTGATACAAAGAAAAATATAAATTGGTTAACAAACAAAAATAATTTGTTAAAACAATGAGCGTATCGAATTTTGTGTATTGAAAATTAACCAACTCTCAGAATTAATTAATTTCTACTCCATGGGTTAAACGTGGTTTAATAATCATACAGTAACAATTTATCCCATCCGGTAAGATTAATAAGCACCTTATTGTCACTTTTTATACGTAGCGATTTAAGATCAAAAGTAAATGTCTTGGTTATTACTGCTAAGCAAGCTTCTAAATTTTCAAATTTTATTTTGGCAAACCGCTGTACCGGATCAGAATAAGCTAATGCGTCCTTATCTATTAATTGGGCTTTCCACGTTGAGCCATCGCAACCACTTGCAGTAATTGTTACCACCAGAACATCTGCAACAATCTTAGGTTCTATATTAATTTTCATTCCTTCAGTATTCTCATAGAGAGCTTGACTCACAATGGTTTCAGAGTTTATTTCAGGAATGTCTACTTCTTCCTTATCATTTTTATCACACGATAATAAAGAAATTGCAAACAGAAATAACGTAAATACTTTTAATGTTTTCATAAAAATGGATTTTTCGTTGAGTTTTTAAACGATAAAATATTGTGCTCTTTATGATAGATGGATTTTCAGCAAAAACGCTGCACCAAAAGCCGAATATCTCTAAAAGTTTAGGTTTATTTAACGAAAAAGCGGAAGGAGCTTAGTCCTTCCGCTTTTAATATTCAGATTAGTAGCGTTGCGTTAATTTTCAGCACTCGTCTATAATATGTTGATATATAA
>ENA-UOOM01001857-UOOM01001857.1-fermentation-metagenome-genome-assembly--contig:-NODE-1857-length-18987-cov-4.218466_pt1 | contig 18987 bp, 16 predicted proteins | sample MGYA00245781_ERZ724031 | MGnify/ENA primary metagenome ERZ724031 (study PRJEB28704, sample SAMN03018317) | fermentation metagenome | biome: anthropogenic terrestrial biome; feature: soil; material... | reverse complement strand
CTTCGGTCAGCTTATCCGACACCTTGAAATGCCGCACATTCGTTTCCACGATTTAAGACACACGGCAGCGACCAATATGCACCAGCTAACAGGCGATTTCTACACGGTAGGCGAGATATTGGGGCATACGCTGAAAGGTATCGGTATGTCGCTTGGTATTTCTACCAACCTTGAAGCTGTTACAGCACAGTATGTTGATGTGCGGATTGAGCGTAAGAAAACGGTACTAGAAACTTACCATAAGGCATTACAGCCACGAAAGCCCAACACAGGAAAAGAAAAAAGAAGTAAAGAAGCAGTTCCTAAAGAGAAAAAGAAAAGCAGCGAAATGGAGCTATGACAGATGTATCTTTTTATAGCTCCACGCTGCTTTTTATATGTTTTTAGGAGTTCCGGGCACCATTAGGGCACCACGGCATACATTTTCCGTGTATAGAGTGTATAACGGAAAACGAGCCGGGCACCACAAATCAGAGCACCACCGGCACCATTTTAGCCGTTATAAGCCAAACCGGGCACCAGAAAAAGGCATAAGAAAACCCGCGTAAACCCTTGATTTACGCGGGATTGTTGTTGGCGGAAGCGGTGGGATTCGAACCCACGAGCCCTTGCGGACTACCGCATTTCGAGTGCGGCTCGTTATGACCACTTCGATACGCTTCCATTTAATAATTATTCAGTTTTTGGAGCAAGTAACATGATTTCGAGTTTCGCACCTTCGACCTCTCGGACAACCCTCCAATATTTATCTTCAACATCAGGTCTCAGATATCCCTCGGAAAAAGGAGAGAACTGATGAAGAGAACAACGGTATTAAATTTTCGGACTTGTCTTGCGAAAACAAGTCAAATCAATGGTTTAGGCTTCTATGTTACCACATAAATACGACGCTTTCGAGTCAGCCCCGTTATGACCACTTCGATACCTCTCCTGATGGTGGTGGAGATGAGGGGATTTGAACCCCTGACCTTACGGATGCGAACCGTACGCTCTCCCAACTGAGCCACACCCCCGTGCAGTATTATAGTAAAAAATATATTACGAAAAGTCAATTGAAAATTTACATAAAATACGTCATAGTAAGAGTAGGGAAAAAATTTTTTGTTACAATCAATGCATTTGGGTGTATAATCTTTTTTAACACAACACCGTCAATCGGCGTTAAATCAATTACACGTGCGATGGTGCTGAAAGGAAACAGAAAATGACAAACCTTCAAGAACAAGCATATTTTTTCTATCATGTTAACGCAGTATTCGACAATGAGGTCTATCAGCAGATGGAGCAATTTGTTCATCACCGCAAAACGACCCGCCTAAAGCACTGCATGTTTGTGGCGTATATCAGCTATAAAATGGGCAAGTATCTCGGGTTGGATTGTGATTATAAAAGTCTGATTCGCGGAGCGATGCTGCATGATTTTTATTTATACCATCGCGACAAAAGCGAAAATGAACAGCAATTTCACAATTTTACACATGCCAAAGCCGCGTTGGAAAATGCAGAGGAGCACTTTGATTTAACGGACAGGGAAAAAGACATCATCAAGAAGCATATGTGGCCGTTGAATATCAAACTGCCCCGATACAAAGAATCTTATCTTGTGTGGCTGGCAGACAAATATTGCTCTATGGCGGAGGTGTCTGCAAGGTTGTTTAGGCGCAGGAAAACGACCTCTGATAAGCTGCCTGCAGTGGTTAGCTATTATAAATAACCTCGTTATCGTGATGAATGGAAAGAACTTTTAAATTGTCGGTACCAAACTGTGCCGGCAATTTTTTTATGGACGCAAAGTCGTTCCAAAAATGCATGGGTATGACAATATTTGGATGCACATTGTCGATAAAATAGCGCAGCCCATAGTCATAGGCATTCTGAAGGCGCGAATCGACAGGGAGAAAAGCGGCATAAATCGACAGACCGCTAAGCTGCGCAATATATTTTTTATACTGTTCTTCCATGGCACGGTTGTTTTCGTCTGTGTCGTCATACCAATGCCACCAGTTCAAGTCACCGCTGTGAAACAGCGTTGTCTCTTTTGTTTCGACGTAAAAGGAGACGCCCAGGTCGGTGGAACCGAAAACCCGAAGTTGAAAATCTTCAAAATCATAGTTATTATTTTCAGAAACAAAAAAGACTTGATCGGTTTTTTGTGTAGCGGTTAATTCAATGTCGTCGCTTAGAATGAAAGTAGCGTCGTAGTGATTAGACAGAGAAAAAATGGTATCCGAAAAGTGATCCCCGTGGGAATGGGAAGCCAAGACATATATTTTTTTCACATCCATTTGAGGCGGCGTACTGATGACATCAAATAAAACGGCGAAGTTATCAAATTCCACAGCAAAACCGCTATGTTGCAAATAAGTGATTTTCATAACGATAGACCTCCTGATTGACTTTATTTGTAAGGGTACTGTATCATATTTTACGTGGAATGAAAAGGTATACCATGCATTTTTTCGAAGGATATAAATGAATAAATATACAGTTTTGCATTGATTTTTTGCGTGAAAATCAATAAACAACAGCAAAAAAGAATTTTTATAGGTATTTTCTGTATGAAATGATAAAATAACAGTTGATTTATGCGGGCAAAATCGTTAAACTGTTTGAGTAATACGAATTGTGAAGGAGAAAAAAATGAAAGCAAAAAAAGTAATTATTATATTGCTGGTACTGATTTTTTCGGTGGCAAGTTTTGCTGCTTGCGGGGGTCAATCGACCAAAACAACAGATGAATCTCTGAAATATATCCAAGACAGAGGCAAGTTGATTATGGGATTGGACGATTCTTTTCCGCCGATGGGCTTTCGCGATGAAAACAATGAAATCGTAGGATTTGATGTGGATGTTGCCAAAGCCGTTGCAGAAAAATTGGGCGTTGAACTCGTGCTGCAACCCATAGACTGGAACGCCAAAGAGCAAGAACTGGCTACAAAAAATATCGACTGCATTTGGAACGGGATGTCTGTGAACGAAGAGCGCAAAAAGAATATGACGCTGTCGGCAGCATACATGGACAACAACATGGCTTTGGTGGTGCGTGCCGATGAAGGCATTGCAACTTTGGCGGACATGAAAGGAAAAAGCCTGGCTTTGCAGGCAGGTTCCAGTGCAATGGACGCGCTTGACGGAAAAGCGGATTTTAAAGCAGAGTTAAAAGAAGTCGTGGAGCTGAAAGACAATGTTCAAGCATTGATGAACTTGGAAACCAAGGCGGTGGATGCGGTGTTGATGGATGATGTGGTTGCACGTTACTACATTGAAACCAACAAGAAACCTTTTGTTATTGTAGACGAAACACTGGCCACAGAAGAATATGCCATTGGATTCAGAAAAGGCGATGAATCGCTGAAGACAGCTGTTGAAGATGCTTTGAAAGAGCTTGCCAAAGAAGGGAAGCTGGCGGAAATCGCGACGAAATGGTTTGGCAGCGACATTACAAAAATTAAATAACACAAACAGGTATGAATAACAATAGGGCTGTATACTTATTTTACAGCCCTATGCTTTTTGAAAAGGATACATTATGGATTTCAGTCAAATGATGCGACCAATGCTGCAAGGAACGGTATTGTCGTTGGAAATATTTTTTCTGACGATTTTGCTTGCCATGCCGCTGGGTCTTTTTGTGGCCTTTGGGCGTATGAGCAAAATCAAAATCATATCGGTGCCAATCAGGTTCTATCAGTTGCTGATGCGCGGCACCCCTTTGATTTTGCAATTGATGTTTGTTTTTTTTGTACCCTACTACATTTTCGGCACACCGTTCAAGAGCCGTTTTACTGCGGCGATTGTTGCATTTGTGTTGAACTATGCGGCGTATTTTGCCGAAATATACCGTGGCGGCATTGAAAGCATCGGCCCGGGGCAATATGAGGCGGCCAAGGTGTTGGGATATTCGAAAATGCAAACTTATACGCGCATTATTATTCCCCAGGTGGTAAAACGAATTTTGCCGCCGATGGGCAATGAGTTTATGACCTTGGTCAAAGACACGGCGCTGGCGCAAACCATCGGCGTGGTGGAACTGTATCGAAACGCCACAAACATCACAAGCAGAACGTCTTCGATAACGCCGCTGATTGTGGCGGGAATCATTTATTTCGTTTTAAATTTTATTGTCGAGAAATTTTTTCTCCGTGCAGAGAAAAAACTGGATTATTATCAATGATGCAGGTGAAGAGATGGCTGTAATTGAGGCAAAAAATATTTATAAAAAATACGGCGATGTGCAGGTGTTGACCGACGTGAGTGTGGACGTCAACGAAGGGGAAGTGGTGGCCGTCATCGGCCCATCGGGTTCGGGAAAATCGACGCTTTTGCGTTGCTTAAATCAATTGACGCAAATTGACTCGGGCAGCATTGAAGTGTGTGGCGAAAAAATGGTTCACACAGAAGAAAACGGCGTTTGCAAGTATGCTGACAAAGCCAAGCTGCATCAAATTCAATTGAAAACCGGACTGGTTTTTCAAAATTTTCAACTGTTTCCTCATTTCAGTGTATTGAAAAATATTATGGATGCACCGGTGCAGGTGTTGAAAATGCCTGAAGAGCAGGTGCGTGAAAAAGCCATGGAAATTTTAGAAAAACTGGATTTAGCCGATAAAAAAGACGTCTATCCTTTTCAGTTGTCCGGAGGGCAAGCCCAGCGTGTTTCCATTGCCAGAGCGCTTGCGCTTTCACCGGCGATGTTGTTTTTTGACGAGCCCACCAGCGCGCTGGATCCCGAACTGACGGTTGAAATATTGCGCGTGATGAAAGATTTGGCAAAAGATAAAATGACAATGATGGTGGTGACCCACGAAATGGCATTTGCCCAAAGTGTGGCCGACAGAGTTATTTTCATGGATAAAGGGGTCGTGGTGGAAGAGGGAAAACCCGAAAAAATATTCACTTCCCCCGACAGCGACCGCGTCAAACAATTTTTGCAATATTTTTCGGAGTAACTTGGTATGGACACATCATCAAAATCAATTACTGCAGCGATTACAGAGAGAATGCAGTGTTGAAATTACAGAGACTTTGATGTAAAATAATATAATAGATTACATCAAAGCAAAGCGAGAGGAAAATTATATGTTAAAAACAAATAAAGATAAATTGGTCATTCAATCTGTGATGGGCGAAATTGCACATCCGCCGCGCAGTGGGGCCTATCGTGTAAACAACCAAGGTCAGCCACTGGTGTTGCCCGGCGTGGGCGGCATTGTCTACAATGTAAAAATCGGCGACAGCGCATTTGGTTGGGAGGGTGACCATATTGAGCCCGGTGTGAGCATCAAAAATCCTGAAGCAAAATACAACGAAGCCTTAAACACGATTTCGTGTGTGGGCAACGAAGCCAAGGTGGTATCAGGAGAGGCCAGCGGTGCTGTGGGCTATGTTTCGGGCACCCATGGTGGCATCGAACATGTGCTGGTTCAGTTTGAACAAAGCGATTTAGAAAAAATGATGATTGGCGATAAAATTCAAATCAAAGCCTGTGGGCAAGGGTTGAAACTTGCAGATCATCCGGATATTAAATGCTTGAATCTTTCTGCCGAATTGTTGGAAAAATGGAATATAACGGCAAAAGACGGCGTTTTGCACGTGCCGGTTTGCACGGTGGTGCCTGCCTATCTCATGGGCTCCGGCGTGGGTTCGGGTTCCATGCACAGCGGGGACTATGACATTATGACATCAGACAGTGAAGCAATGGAAGAATTTGGTGTCGGCAAATTGCGCCTTGGAGATATGGTGATGATTGTCGATCACGACACCCGCTATGGCGTGGCATATCGAAAGGGATTTGTGAGTGTAGGGGTGGTTGTGCATTCTGACTGCATTCAATCGGGACATGGTCCGGGCGTATGTATGCTTTTAACGGGAAAAGCCGAACAGATAAAGCCGGTGATTGACGACGGAGCCAACATTGGCACGTTGCTTGCGAAGAAGTAGAAAAATGATTGAGGACAGAAGATGAAAAAAGGGTTGTTGTATATTCTGATTACCGTAGTGCTTCTTTGGTCGGGTGCTTCATTTGCCGCACAGGACATTACAAAATATTCCGCACAGCTGGGATTAAATGATACGATTATGACTGTGGTGGCAAAAGAAGAATACGGCAGTTTGTTGACCATGGGCAACTTGGCCAATGCATCCGGCGGTGCAGGAAATATGGCGACTCAATATGCACCCGGTGTGCAAAACGAGCAAATATTGATTTTGAAATACAAGTTATACTATTTAGACTATCTTGAGCAACAGCCGCAAGACAACGTCTATGATGAGACGATGCAGCAAGCCGTGACAAAATATCAAGCGGCAAAAGGCATGGAGCAAAATATCGTAATTGACCAGATCCTCATTGATGCGCTCAATGGCGAAAAGCCCGAATATGTGCTTGGAAAAACGGGTGAAGAGATTAAAAAATATCAACTGGTTTTGTATTTTACCGATTACCTCAACGTGTATCCGACAGGCAATTTTGGGGATGTTACCACGACAGCGGTGAGTCAGTATCAAAAAAACAAAGGTCTGCCGCAAAGCGGAAAATTGGACGTTGCCACGCAGGAGGCTTTGGAGCAGGAAGACTATGCCTATAAGATAGGCAAAACCGGCGAAGAAGTTGCTGCCATGCAGCGCATTTTGATTACCCACGGTTATTTGACGGGTGCGGCCAGTGGCACCTTTGACCAAAATACAAAGACGGCAGTGGAAAAATTTCAGACGGAAAAGAACTTGCCCATTACCGGTGAGATGGACAAAGCAACCAGGAGCTTGCTGGAGGCTCTGTAGTTTGAAGAGCGGCAGCATAGAGAGAAAAAATGATTAAGTTTGAAAATGTGTCAAAAACTTATGACGGAAATGAACTTTTCGCACTGAAAAATATTCAATTACATATTGAAAAGGGCGAATTTGTGTTTTTGGTCGGACCGAGCGGTGCGGGAAAAAGCACTTTTCTGCGATTGATACTCAAAGATTTTGATCCCAGCGACGGAAAAATCTTGCTGAATGAAATCAACACAAAAACTCTGAAAAAAGCGGAAGTGCAAAGACTCAGACGCAGAATGGGTGTGGTCTTTCAAGATTTTAAGTTGCTTGAGGGCAAGACCGTTTTTGAAAATGTTGCTTTTGCCATGGAAGTATTGAGGCGCGACTCCAAGACAATCAGAAAACGCGTATTGCAAGTATTGGAAATAGTGGGCTTGGACGGCATGGCCGAGCGCTATCCTGTTGCCATGTCCGGCGGTGAGCGGCAGCGAGTCGCCATTGCAAGAGCCATTATCAACGGGCCGGATATATTGATTTGCGATGAGCCTACGGGAAATTTGGATCCGAGAACGTCCTTTGGCATTATGAAATTATTGGAAAACATTAATAAATTCGGAACGACGATTGTTATGGCGACACACGACAAGCAAGTGGTGGATGCTTTTAACAAGCGCGTGATTATTTTGGATCGCGGTTTGGTGAAAGGCGACAGGCAAGGGGGGTATTTTTATTGAGAACTTTTTTTAACTTTTTTAGAGATGCTTACCACAACATCAAAAGAAATACGCTGATGAGCACGGCCTCCATTGCTTCGGTGGTAGCTGCTTTGATTATTATGGGCATTATTCTTATTTTGGCCATCAACGTAAACTATGTTGTCAAGCAGGTGGAAGAAAGCCTTGAAATGAAGATTTATCTTTCAGACAACATCGCAGACGAACGGGTGAGCGAAATCGGAGAATTTATAAAAGCAACACCCCATGTTGCCACTGTGGAGTATCTTTCCAAAGAAAAAGCATTGGAAGAATTTGCCTCTTGGTTTGGGGAAAACGAAGATAAATTGCTGCAAGGATATGCGCAAAACGGCAACCCGCTGCCGCGCTCTTATGTTGTGAAGGTGGATGATGCCGCTTATTTGGAAAACATCTACGACACCGTCATGGCACAAGAAGGCGTGACGGATGTGGTGTACGGCAAAGAATATGTGGACGTTTTGCTCAGATTTAACAGAGCCATCAACATGGTGAGTTTCGTGATTGTGGTGATTTTGAGTCTCGTGAGTTTGTTTACCATTTACAACACCATTAAGTTGACCATTTATGCGCGTCGCGACGATGTGGAGATTATGAAATATGTCGGGGCAAGCAATGCCTATATTCAAATGCCTTTTATCATTGAGGGCAGTGTGCTGGGACTCATTGGTGCCGGTGCGGCGATTTTGCTGATTCGCGGTGCATACACGATGATTTTGGGAATGATGCAGGTCAATGCCGCACTTCCGCTGAGCACGACGTTGGCGCCCTTTGGTATGGTTATTTATCAGATTGCAATATACTTTTTAATCTACGGCTTTGTGATTGGTGCAGCCGGCAGCCTGATTTCGGTCAGTAAATTTCTGCGTACATCGAGGTGAACAAATGAGACAATTAAAAAAGAAGGCACTTTGTTTGTTGTTGATTGTTGTTTTTCTTATGTCGTCCACGCTGGGCGTGTTGGCAGAAACCAACAAAGAAAAATTGGATCGTATTAAAAACGATATTGCGATAACGCAAGATAAAATCAATCAGCTGAAGGGCAATATCAATGCCATTACCGCTGAGGCAAAAAAAATTGACAATGCCATTGATCAAATGGAAGCGCAAATCGCTGATATCAATGCACAAATCAAGCAAACGCAGATTAATTTGGAAAAGACCATGCAAGAATTGAAGATTGCGGAAGACAAACGCATTGAGCACAAGAAAGTTGCCGATGAGCGCATTCAAGTGATGTATATGTACGGAAATATGGACTATGCGCAGATATTGTTTTCCTCTGAAAGCATTGCGGATTTAATCAGCCGCATTGATGCCATTAAAGTATTGATGGATTTTGATAAAGGCATATTTGACGAGCTGTTGCGCATTGAAAACGAAATTGCATTAAAAAAGCAACAAATAGAACAAGATAAATTGGCATTGGAGGCATATAAGCAAGATATTAAAAATGCGCGTGACGCCCAGGTGGCGGTGCGTGCGGACAAACAAAAACTGATGGATCAGATGTTTAACGACAAGGGCGCATTAGAGAAAATTTTGGCACAGGAAGAGGCGGATGCCGCTGCGGTGCAAAGATTGATCATTGCGGAATCTGTGGGCAAAGACAAGGATTATCAGAATGTAAAAGGGCGCTATATGTGGCCGACTCCCAGTTGTCTGTGGATCAGCAGTCCCTTTGGATATAGAATCCACCCCGTATACGGCGTCAGGCGTTTTCATGCGGGTATTGATATTCCCGCGAGCATGGGTGCCAAAATTGTAGCACCCGGAAACGGCGTAGTGATTTTGGCAAGGAGTTTCGGCGGGTATGGAAATTGTATTATCATTGATATGGGCGGCGGTGTTACGATGGTGTTTGGCCATTTGAGCAGGTATGCCGTATCCCAGGGGCAGATTGTAACCATGGGTCAGGTAATTGGCTATATCGGTTCCACCGGCGTATCTACCGGGCCGCATCTGCACTTTGAGGTACGAGAAAACGGAAATGTGGTAAACCCCGTAGGATGGGTTTTGAAGTAATAAAAAAACCGATGCAATTGCATCGGTTTTTTTATTGTGTAAAGGATTGTTCCAATAATGCGGGATTTTTCAGCAGTTTTTCTACGGTTTGAAACGCTTTGGCCATGGTGTAGCCGTCGCAGATGCGTTCGTCAATGACATAGGCAACCGATATGGTTCGCTTTGCGGTAAATTCGTTTTGTGCAAGTCCCGCACGCGTAATGGTTTTGCCGATTCCGGCAAATACGCTGCAGGTGCCAAAGTTATAGAGATGATGAAAAACACGATCGAGTTTAATCGATTTTACGTAGGTAATAAACATACTGCAATGAAAAGGGCTGGCATTGATAACGGCTTTGGGCAGCATGTTGTGTGCATCTGCAAATTTGCAGAGCCCCACGCCAAAGCGAATCAGCCCATTGGGCAGTTTGTTGAAAAACTTTGCCAGCGAGTCGGTTTCGTTTTCGTTGTCGGTCATCATATTCTTCTTGATTTCGGTTTCCACGGTTTCGTGAATTTGTTGTAACGTTTCATTGCCCGTAAACACCAGCTTGATGGCTGTTTCGTCTGCCGTTGCATTCAGCCGTTTTTTGATGACAAAGGCAATGTGAATCTCTTCGCGTGCATAGAGTCTGCGATTGACGATAAAACGGTTGATTTGCGGATGCTCTTTGAGCATACGGACATAGCAGGCAATAAACAGTGAAAGAAAGGTCATACCGGAAGGATTGTTATGCTGCGACTTTAAATAATCGGTCAAAATATCGGCATCAAAAGTGTGCTCATAAAGTACTTGCGACTCTGCGCGGGTGGGCATAATATTTGCCATCACGCGAAAAAAAGGGTCACTTGGGCGCGTGTAGGTGCCATCGGTTCTTTTGTTAAACATAACAGTCAGTCCTCAAGAATCGGTTTATTTACTCTAATCAAAGATTATAGTTTTTTTGTTAACAAAAGTAAAGGAATACTTAAGAAAATCGGATATTTAAAGAGATTCTTTGCAATCGGTTCATCCTGTGGTAAAATATTTGTTATTACGTTTATAGAGGTAGGTTATGATAAAAAAATATGATGGTGGAGTATTTTTGGTTGAGGGGCAAATTATTTCACAAAATTCACCACAGGCAAAAGCCTTCGATAGAGAAAAGGGAAAAGAGCAAACCATTTCCTATGAGATTTTAAAACAGCATAATGCCGGAGCCGATATGCAACATCTGCGCTTGTCCTTTGATGCACTGGCATCTCACGACATTACTTATGTGGGGATTATACAAACGGCAAGAGCAAGCGGACTGGAAAAATTTGCGAAACCCTATGTGTTAACAAATTGTCACAACAGCCTGTGTGCCGTGGGAGGCACCATCAACGAAGACGATCATATTTTTGGTTTGAGCGCCGCAAAAAAATACGGCGGCATTTATGTGCCGGCGCATCAAGCCGTAATTCATCAATATATGCGAGAAGCGTTTGCATCCTGCGGAAAGATGATTATGGGATCAGACAGCCACACGCGCTATGGCGCTTTGGGCACCATGGCAGCGGGAGAAGGCGGAGGGGAAATAGCCAAGCAGCTGCTTGATAAGACCTACGACATTGATTATCCGAAAGTGGTTTGTGTTTATTTAACCGGTCGCGTGGGTTATGGTGTCGGGCCGCATGATGTGGCTTTAGAGATTATCAAAGAGACATTCGCCGACGGATATGTCAAAAATGCGGTGATGGAATTTGTGGGCGAGGGCATAGATGACCTCAGTGCAGAATACCGCATCGGCATTGATGTAATGACAACGGAGACAACCTGCCTTAGCTCTATTTGGGCAACGGATGATAAAATAAAAGACTATCTCACTTTGCACGGAAGAAAAGAGGATTTTGCACCGCTGTCACCTAAAGAAGGTGCGTATTATGACGGGTGTATTGTCGTGGATTTGTCGAAAATCAAACCGAATATTGCTTTGCCTTTTCACCCGTCCAATGTGTACAGCATTGCTGAATTGAAGAGCAATTTGGAAGATATTCTTGTGTTGACGGAAAAGAAATGGAGAGAGGAGCTGGGTGAAGAAATCGGCTTTTCTTTGAAAGATAAAATATCGGGAGGCAATTTGCATTGCACGCAGGCGGTGATTGCGGGGTGTGCCGGCGGGTTGTATGAAAATATCGTTGCCGCAGCAGATATATTAAAGAAAAAGGATATCGGCAACGATGCATTTTCTCTTAGCGTATATCCGGCAAGCCAGCCTGTTATGCATGCTTTGAGCAGTCAGGGTGTTGCAGATACACTGATGCTTAGCGGAGCCACTATTCGCACGGCATTTTGCGGGCCGTGTTTTGGCGCGGGAGATGTGCCGCACCATCAGGGGCTTTCGGTTCGTCATACGACACGAAATTTCCAAAACAGAGAAGGAAGCAAGCCCACTGACGGACAATATGCGGCGGTGGCATTGATGGATGCAAGGAGCATTGCCGCTACGGCGATGAATAAGGGTGTGTTGACCGCAGCAGACGAAATTGAGGTTGATTATACCGTGCCGCAATATAACTATAACAGTGAAATATATCGCCGCAGAGTCTATAACGGTTGGGGCAATGCGCAGCCCCAAGAAGAACTGATTTTTGGCCCGAATATTGCCGATTGGCCCGCATTGCCGCCTTTGGGTGAGTCGATGTTGCTCAAAGTAGTGTCGGTAATTATGGATCCGGTAACGACGACAGATGAGTTGATTCCTTCGGGAGAAATTTCTTCATTGCGCTCAAATCCGTTGAAACTGGCAGAATATACGCTTTCGCGCAAAGACAAAAATTACGTACAGCGGGCAAAGGATGTTCAAAAAATGGAACAGCTTCGCCAAAACGGGCAATACTCGGAAGAGATAGGTCAGTATCTTGCCACATTAAAAAAGCAATGGCATTTGAAGGAAGAAGATATACTAAATATCCCTGTTGCCAGCACCATTTTTGCCGTAAAACCGGGGGATGGATCGGCCAGAGAACAAGCTGCTTCATCGCAGCGGGTTTTGGGTGCCGGTGCCAATATTGCGGCCTCTTATGCTACGAAAAGATATCGCTCCAATCTGATTAACTGGGGAATGATTCCTTTTGTTTACGATGGAGAGAGAGTCTTTTGCGTAGGGGAGTGGCTGTATATACCTGATATCAGAACACACCTGCAAAACGGAGATGAAACCGTTGATGCATATATTTTAAGGCAGGATGGAGCCGAGAAAATTCAGCTGCATACAGGCGAATTGACTGCGGACGAGCGCGCGATTTTGCTGGCGGGATGTTTGATGAATTATTACAAAAGCAAATAAATAATGGCATCTTTTGAAAACTGTGATATAATGGCTAAGTCATTTTAGGGAAGTGAATAGTATTTATGAAAGATTATTACGAAGAAAATATGTCTGAAACTGAAAAAGCAGACCGACAAAGCGCAGCCGGCAAGACGGTACGCTATGCGCCACAAAGACAACAGGGTGGGGCAGAGGATGCAAGAGCACGTGCAAGAAGGAAAAGAAAAGTACCGTTGTTGCAACGAAAATGGTTTAAGCGATTGCTCACGGTGGTGCTGCTGTTAGGCGTTTTTGCCGTGGTGGGGATAGGATATTTCAATAAACTGGCCGGAGGCAAGGTAGCAGCCCGCACAGAAGACAAATTCCTCAATAAAGTCAATGCGTCAAAGGGACTGAGTGCATCAGAACACTTTGATAAAAATACAATTAATATATTGGTGTTTGGTGTGGACAGAGATGAAGGCAGGGAAGAAAGCGGAAAGTTTGGCAGTATCTACCGTCCCGATACCATTGTGCTGACGAGCATTAACTTGGAAAAACAAAGCATTACAATGACATCAATACCGCGAGATACCTATGTGCCCTTGTACGGCAATCGCAGCAAAACGAAAATCAATGCCACAATGTACTATGGCTCAATCTACGGCAAAACCGGTACGGTTTTTGATAAAGGGGTAGATTGCCTGCAACAAACCGTCAGCGCGCTTTTCGGCGGTGTGCCCATAGACTATTATGTTGGCGTTGACATGGATACGGTGATTGACATCGTAGATGCCATGGGCGGCGTAAAATATGACGTACCCTATAATTTGTATTACAAAGGCAAAATTATGATTCCCAAGGGGGAACAAGTCTTGGACGGATATCATTTCCTGTTTTTTGCGCGTGACAGAGAAAATTCCGGAGACGACATTGCGCGAGTGGGCATGCAGCAAAAATTACTGAAAACATTGTTTGAGCAATTTAAGGAATCAAATAAGCTCATGTCGGTTCCTAAGATCTATAATTCCTTGAAAGATGATATCTTTACAAATATGGAATTTGATAAAATTGTCGCTCTGGCAGCGGGCATCAAAGATGTTAAAGCGGAAAATATCAAAACCTATACTTTCCCCGGAACTTATGGCAGCAGAGATGGTTTGTCGATGTGGATTATCAGTCAATCCAGACGTGTTACATTGATTAAGGAATTGTTTGGCATCGATGCAAAAGCCTGGCCGCAAGAACCTGCAGTAATCGGCAATTGATTATAGGCCGACATAAGAACAAGGATAGCCTAGACAGATAAAAATTTTATTGTATATAATAAAAAAAACCGCTCAAAGAGCGGTTTTTTTTAGACATCCGTTTCTGTTAGCGTTTCGGCCAAACCAAACCACTTGTCCTCACAGGTGTCCAATGCCTCTTTAGCCCGGGTATAAGCTGCAAGGATTTGAGCACTGTTTGGGGTTTGGTAAAAATCAGGTGCGCACATCTGCTCCTCCATTTGGGCAATCGCATTTTCCAATTCGTGAATTTCGCTTTCCAGGCCTGCCAATTCTTTTTGTGTTTTTTTCTTGATATTGTCTTGCGAGGCTCTTGGTCGTCGCTCTTTTTTTTCATAAGTTCGTTCGTTGCTAGATAAAGCTGCTTTTTCTGCCTTGCGCTGAAGGTAGTAGGTATAATTGCCGTCATAGGCGCGAAGAGTATTGTCTTCAAAAACAAGCAGGTTGTCGCAGACATTGTTCAGAAAATATCGATCGTGAGAGACCATTACCAACGTGCCTGCGTAGGCATTCAACGCTTTTTCCAAAGCGTCCATGGAAGAGATATCCAAATGATTGGTGGGCTCATCAAGAAGCAAAAGATTGGCTTTTTTCAGCAGCGTTTTCAGCAGACTCAGCCTACTCTTTTCTCCGCCCGACAACACAGAAATCGGTTTATAAACATCCTCTGCGGTGAAGAGAAAACTCGCAAGATAGCTGCGTGCTTCGTCCAGGGTAAAGGAATGATCTTCAAGGAACAATATTTCATCCAAAACGGTTTCATGTTGAAAAGAAAAAAGTTGCTCATAAAAGGCGGTTTTTACATGATAGCCTATATTGACTTCGCCTGAAAAAGAATTGTCCAGCCCGCTGATAATACGCAGCAACGTGGACTTGCCAATTCCGTTTGCGCCGAAAATTCCTACCTTTTGGCCGCGATAGACAGTGTGTGAAAAATCGCGGATAATTTGTCGGTCATCAAAGGATTTTGAAAGGTTGTTTAGTTCCAATACAACTTTTCCGGAACGCGGCGGTGGGGGAAGGGCAATGTGCACGTTGCGCGCCGGTGCGTTTGGTTTTTGAAGACGCTGCATTTTGTTCAATGCCTTTTGTCGACTCTCAGCTTGCTGAATGCTTTTTTCTCGGTTGAATTGCCGAAAACGTGCAATGATTTCCTCTTGTCGCGCGATTTCTTTTTGTTGTTGCGCATAGTGCGCCTGCTCCTCTGCTTGTCGCTGCGCCTTTTGCTTGGTATATTCGGTGTAGCCGCCCTTGTAGGCGTAGAGTTGACGGTTTTCGATTTCGAAAATTTTTTCGGCAATGCTGTCTAAAAAATATCGGTCATGAGAGATGATTAAAACCGTGCCTGCATAGTCTTTTAAATAGTTTTCCATCCAGGCAATGGAGGAGATATCAAAGAAATTTGTGGGTTCGTCAAGAAGCAGCAAATCGGGTTTTTCCAACAGGAGTTTGGCAAAAGCCACCTTGTTTTGCTGTCCGCCGCTAAAGGTGCTGACAGGGCGCACAAGTTCCTCTTGCGAAAACCCGAATCCGTTTAATATTCCTCGAATCCATGAATGATAGCTGTAACCACCCTTCTCTTCGTAGGCTTCCATTAAGTGCGCATAATTTTCCAACAATTTGTCGGTGTGCTCTGCAGGTGTTGCCAAAGCGGCTATTTTTTGTTGCATATCCTGCAAGGCAAGTTCCATGTCGCACAAAGGCCTAAAAACGGACAGCAAATTGTCGTAGGCATTTAGGTCCATATCCAACAGCGGCATTTGTGAAAGAAGTCCGATTTTGATTTGATTGGGCAGTGTCAGCGTGCCTGAAGTCGGAGAAAGTCGGCTTGCAATCAGTGAAAACAACGTTGTCTTGCCAGTGCCGTTTCTGCCTACAATGCCTATTTTTTCGTTTTCGCGTACAGAAAAAGAGACATTATGCAAAATGTCCTCGGCACCGTATGAAAATGATAAATTGCTTGCCGTAATCAACATAGCGCGAATCCTTAAATTTTTATTTACAACATTACGTTTTGCTATTATAATACAAATTGTTAAATATAAAACAATGTAGCGGATGTATGCTTTTTATATTATATATAAATTGCGTTGTTTTTTGTATAAAATCACGGAAAAAGAAAAGATTTTAAAATATTTGAGGAGGAAACCTATGCAGACCTTTGCGGCAAATGCACCGATGCCCGTTGTCAGGCGGCTGCCAAAATATCACAAATATCTGAAAGAACTGCTTGAAGAAGGTGTCACAAAGATTTCTTCAAAAGAGCTGTCACTGCGCATGGGTTCTACTGCGTCGCAAATACGGCAAGATTTAAATTACTTCGGCGGATTTGGTCAACAAGGATACGGCTACAACGTATCAGAGTTGATTGTTGCCATAGAAGACATTTTGTCGATTCACGAAGTGTATCGATGTATTATTATCGGCGCGGGCAACTTGGGTAAAGCGATTCGAAATTATATTGCAAATTTAGACGGGAACGCCAAAATACTTGCAATGTTTGATGTGGACGCATCAAAAACACAGGAAAAAGAAGGACAACTGCCTGTCTACCACACCAGCCGATTAAAAGAGTACATGCGTGGTCACGAAGTGGATGTGGCAATTCTTTGCGTGCCAAAGTCTTCAGGTGTGCGTGCGGCAGAGGAAGTAATCGGCGGCGGAATTCGTGCGATTTGGAATTTTACCACGGCGGATTTGCCGCAAACAGAGGGGATTGTCATTGAGAATGTGGCAATCAATGAGAGTTTTTATGTATTAACTTATTTGTTGTCGGAAAAGATGCAAAATAAAACTTGACAACAAAATCGAGTAATGGTAAATTAAAAAAAATGACAATGGCGTCAACAAAATTTATTTTGTTGACGTTTTTTTGTTGATAGAGGAGGCAGCTATGAAAGACGTTTATACCAAAGAAGATGTGCTGAGAAAAGCCGACGAATTGGACGTGGAATTTATCCATCTTCAATTCACGGATTTATTGGGTACATTCAAAAACCTTTCTATTACTCATTCGCAACTGGAAAAGGCACTGAATAATGAGATTATGTTTGACGGATCCTCCATTGACGGCTTTGTTCGAATCGAAGAAAGCGACATGTATTTAAGACCTGACCTTGCAACTTTTGAAGTCTATCCCTGGAAACCGCACGTGGGACAAGAAGCCCGGTTGATTTGTGATGTATATAACTCTGATGATACACCCTTTGAAGGATGCCCCAGAAACATATTAAAAAAAGAAGTCAAAAAAGCGGAAGAAATGGGCTATAAGATGTATGTGGGGCCGGAATGTGAATTCTTTTTGTTTCATTTGGACGAAAGTGGAAGAGCCACCCTTAGGACAAATGATGAAGCAGGATATTTTTCACTGGCTCCCGTGGACTTAGGGGAGGCCGCTCGTCGTGACATGGTGCTCACACTGCAGCAAATGGGTTTTGAAATTGAAGCTTCACACCATGAGGTGGCACCGGGCCAGCACGAAATTGACTTTAAATATGCCGATGCATTGACTGCGGCGGATGATATTATGACATTTAAGATGGTTGTGCGCATTATTGCACAACGACATGGTTTGCATGCCACGTTTATGCCAAAGCCTGTCTATGGCATAGCCGGCTCAGGAATGCATGTGAACCAATCTCTGTTTCGCGGAGATGAGAATGCTTTCTTTGACCCGACAGGCGAAAACCAGCTGAGCAAAGAAGCTTATCACTACATTGCGGGGTTGTTGAAGTATGCCCGACCCATGGCGGCGATTTCAAATCCCATTGTCAATTCCTACAAACGGCTTGTTATGGGCTATGAAGCACCGGTCTATGTGGCATGGTCCTTAAAAAACCGCAGTCCGCTGATTCGCGTTCCGGGCAAACGCGGAGCCAGTACGCGCATAGAGCTGAGAAATCCCGATCCTTCCGCCAATCCGTATTTGACCCTGGCGGCAAATCTGGCAGCGGGGCTTGAGGGAATAAAAAATGAATGGACTCCTCCACCGGCAGAGATGTCGAATTTGTACGAAATGAGCCCGTCCGAAAGAGAAAAGCGAGGAATTAAAAATCTTCCGGGAACGCTGTATGAAGCTGTGGGCGAGCTGGAAAAATGTGAGTTTTTGTTGGACGTGCTCGGTCCGCATGCACGTGAAAAATATATCCATGCAAAAAAGACGGAATGGGATGATTATCGCATGCGCATCAGTCAATGGGAGTTAGATACCTATCTCAACTCGATTTGATCGGTTTTGATTGAAATACAATAAATCTCCGATCTGCACACTGAAAATGGTGTATTTCGGGGATTTTTGTTGTGTAAACGTAAAACATTTTAAAAAAATCAGAATATTTAAAATTTTGCTTGCAATACATTTTTCCCATGCTATAATGATAAGAAAATTATTCGAAATGAAAAGGAAGGATTTTATTATGGACATGAAAGTAACCGTAAACAAAAACAGGAAAGAAAAACCCGTATGGGATGATTGTGGATTTTGCAAATACTACTCGGATCACATGTTTGTTATGGAATATGACGATTCGAAAGGGTGGTTTAACGCGCAGATTAAAAAGTATGGCCAATTCCTAATTGATCCTTCCGCACTCGTTTTTCATTATGGACAGGCCGTTTTTGAAGGGATGAAAGCCTTTTACGGCGTTGACGGCAAAATCCGGTTGTTCAGACCGGAGATGAACTTAGAGAGAATGAACAAAACACAAGAACGTTTGGCAATGCCGGAGTTTGACAGTGAGTTCGTTTTAGACGCCATCAAAAAACTCGTAAACATCGACAAAGATTGGGTTCCGCCGGTAGAAGGAATGGCAATGTATATTCGACCGTTTTCGATTGCGACGGGCACAACACTGGGCGTAAAACGCTCCGACAAATATAAAATGTTTGTAATTCTCTCACCGGTGGGTGCTTACTACC
>ENA-UOOM01001855-UOOM01001855.1-fermentation-metagenome-genome-assembly--contig:-NODE-1855-length-18996-cov-5.523784_pt1 | contig 18996 bp, 12 predicted proteins | sample MGYA00245781_ERZ724031 | MGnify/ENA primary metagenome ERZ724031 (study PRJEB28704, sample SAMN03018317) | fermentation metagenome | biome: anthropogenic terrestrial biome; feature: soil; material... | reverse complement strand
ATAGAACATGTTGATCAAAATGTAGTAAATATACTTATTAGTGAAAACAAGGATACCTGGTATACCCTAAGAAAAATAATGACTCAATACAAGCATTACTTGTTTGAAATTCCTTTTCATGTTTTAATGTATGGGGAAGGAAAGAAAATCAATCGAAAGTACAGCACGCTTACAGATTATGATGACGCTGCTTTCAGTGGTTACAATACTGCTTATTATTATATGGGTGATATCGACTATGAAGGGATCTACATTTTTACTGACTTGGTAGAACAAAACCCTGCCTTGGATATCAAACTGATGACTCCCTTATATCAAAATATGTTGGATAAATCGAAGAATCAGCCGCTGCCTGTAACAAAGGACAAGCAGTTTCCAAGAAGCATGGACCAATTTCTTTTACACTTTAAACCAGATGAGCAGGCTGCTATTCGTAAGTTGCTTGATGAACGCCTTTATATTCCGCAGGAAATATTGAATTACGGAGATTTCTTAAAAATCATAGAGGGATCAACCAAGTAATCCGGATGATTATGGCAAGCTATGGCAAAGTAAGTCTAAGGGGAGGAGATATCATAATGAATCAGGATATTCTTAGTATACTGGAAGATGCTGAATATAATGTGAGAAATGGCAGAATAGCTTCTATGCAGGATACTTTTGATTATCTTTGTGATTCTTTACTAAAGTGAGAAAAAAATGATATATTAAGTCGTAAGAACAAATAGGCTGATTTAGGTGTTAATCATGTTTGAATTTCTTGACAAGTTTGAGAAAAGAATGGAATGGATAGGAGCTGCCCATTCCATTATAAACAGAAAAGGGAAGAAAACAGAGCTGGAGGGGCTGTTTGCCGAAAATGAACTGACCGGCATTATCATCTCTGTGCTTTTATTTATTATGGAAAAAACTCTGGAAGATAATAATGAGTGTGAAATGGCTCACATCGAAGACTTCCTGAGTGATTTACTGCGTTCTTATTACAAAGAAAGATTGAGCACAGACAGTTTAAACACTAACAGTCTGAACCCAGACAGCGTAATAACAGATGGTTTGACCTATCAACAAATCCATGATTTAGCTGATTATATTGTAAAAGACATCCTGCAGAATAATGGTGTCAGATATACATACCCTGTGAAGAATTATACGAAAAACAACACAGCTGATGTGGAAATTCGCCTTATTACAGATAAGGTTATAACGAACAAGGACAGCAGAAAAATCGTATACATGCTTACAAATCAGGGCTATGACTTCTTGTTCCGCATGCGTGAGGTGGACGAGGAGATTCAGCTGACCATAGAGCAGTTAAAGCTGAAGGAATACATCAAACGTAAAAATTATTCCAGTGCAGTTCGCCAAAGTATAGAGCTTATAACATTGGTTCGCCAAAAGAAGAAGGAAGTTGATAACTTCATACTATCCATACGCCAGAATATCCACAGTGTCGATATTGACAAATACGAAGTATTGGTTAAAAGCACCTATTCCATGCTGGCAGAAGAATATGAGACCATGGAAGAAATTCAAAAGATGGTTTATCAGGCGGAAGAGAAGATTACAGCAGACGTCAAGGAAAACAAGTCTTTCAGCGAAAAACTGGCTAAGGCAAGGCGTGAAGTACAGGAAATTCACCATAATATTGGAGTTGTCATTACAGAACAACGGGATCTTATCATCAACAGGCATAGCTTAACAGATCTGTATATGGACACAATCCGAAAGTCCTTTGAATTCAGCTTCGAAAAGCGCTACGATTTTGAAGAGCAAATTCTATTTCCACTGGAGTGTTTATCAAATTTATCTGAGGACTACATGACCATCATCCGACCATTATGCCTGGCATCCACCAACAGGTATATGAGTATCCCAGGTATATATGAGCCTCAAATCATTATAAAAGATGTGGAAACGGAAGACAGCTTGATTGTACCCTTGGAGGAAAACGATGATTGGGAGGAAGAAGAACGAATCAGAGTGATAAGCGAGCGTCAGATCAAAATTATTCGTCTTTTTCTTCAGGAGACTATGCGGGAAAGCGAGACAAGCCTAAGCAAGATACTTGAAAAGTTAAAGCTCGAAAACCCTGCTCTATATGAAGACATAAAAACAGACAGAAGGGTATTTCTAACGGGCATTATGTTGTATGATATGGGCAGCCTTAAAATAAAGGAGTTTTTTGATAATAACACAAAGGTTATGATGACTCCAACAGAAGAGTTCAATATTGAGTATTGTCTTGCAGTTCTTCAGGATGATATGCAGGATATACCCCTCATAGTGGAGTTTACCACAGAGAAGCTTGAAAATGAGCTTAAGGAGACCATATCCTATGAGGAAAATGGAATGAATATTGTCGAGAACATACAGATGTCGGATTTATTATTCAAGGTGGTGTTATGATGGAGACTTTCCATTCAGCAGTGGAGATTTTCAAGGTTTTAGTAAGCCAGGGAGAGTTCAACAGGAAGGAAAATCCTGAGCTTTTCAGCCGGTATTTGGATACGGAAGTCCATGAAGCGCTGTCTTTTTTTGAACAGCAGTTTAACTGCAAGTTCCTTTACTTTGATGACACGGTTTATCTGGTACCGGAAATAGACAGCAGTATTTTGGGCATGGAATACTCCGATTTCCGAAGTTATTTCTTGTCTAACGCCACTCGTCGTGAAGTCTATCTTGGATTTTATATCATGATGTTCATATTCTATGAATTTTACAGCGGAAAAAACAGAGATCCCAAAAAGATGGATTTCCTTCAGATTAGTACTCTGATTGATCACCTGGATGAACGCTTTGAGCGGCTTTCTAACTTGAGTGAAGAGGAAATGGAAGGGCGGGAAGAGAACTATCGCCTTAATCTGTCATCTTCCATTGAAGTTTGGAAAAGTATGCTGGTTGACCATGAAAGCAAACGAGCTACCAAATACAATCTGATTCGAATTGTTTGCAGGATACTTGAGGATCAGAAATTGGCCTATATAGTGGAAGACCAAATTCGCCCCTGCCCCAGGCTGGATGTACTGATGAGACAACACTATCTGCATGCAGATCGAGTTGCTTTGATAAATAAGGCTTTTGAAAAGGGAGAACTATAAGATGCCTAAGATTAACAGATTGCGCATAGTTAATTTTTCGTTTAACAACAATAAACGACATATCCAAGACGAAACATTTGACTTCTATGGAGGGGAAAATGTTCTGTTCAGTCTGGCCAACGGCGGAGGTAAGTCAGTTCTTGTGCAAGCCATGTTTCAGCCCATTTTACCAAAGGTTTCTCTTCTGAGGAGAAAAATAAGCGACTTTTTTATCGGTAAGAATACACCATCATATATCATGATCGAATGGAAGCTGGACGATGACGCCGGTTATCTTTTAAGCGGCATAAGCATAATGCCAAGTGCCACCCATTCCACCATCGAAGAAGAGCAGACAACCAACATTCGTTATTATACTTTTATTCATGAGTATGCAGCGGGAAATGCATTGGATATTAAGAATATTCCCGTTACCGAGCCACTGGGTAATCATTTGAAAATCAGCTCCTATAATGATTTTAGGAAGTTCATGAAAAAAGAAGAGGATAAGGCACCCTATAAAATAGGTACTTTTTCATCGGAGCGGGAAGATCAGCGTAAATATGAAAGGAAATTAAGCAGCTACGGCGTTTATATTGATGAGTGGAAGGACCTGATAGTGAAAATCAATGAAGCTGAACATGGAGTGTCCGAGGTTTTTACCAGGTGCAAGACCTCCAAAATGGTCATGGAGCAGTGGATAATTAAATATATTGAAGATGTTTTGAATAAATCCAGCAACGAGCATTCCGATCATGAAAAGCTTCAGACTATGATGTCTCAGACAGCTGAATCATTGGTAGAAAATGAGCATCATTTAAAAGAGTATGAGAGAATCTCTGGTTTTATTGCTGATTCGGAAGATCTCTACGGTGAAACTAAAGCCATTTTATCATCGCTGGATGAAGAAACAAAAGTAAAGAAGAGCCTTCGAGCGAGCCTTCACGTGTTAGGCTCTGAAGAGAAAAAGTTAAGTGATGAATTGCAGAATCTTGAGTTGGAAAATTCTCGCTTAGACAATGATATTCGACATATAGAACTGGAAAAGAAATCTTTAGAGATTTACAGATATCAAGAAGAACTGGAGAAAATCGAGGATGCTTTAGCTTCTTTGAAGGATAAACAGCTGCTCAAGGAAAATGAATTTCTAGGAGCCAAACATGATCATTCCATACAAAAAGCTGCAGAAAGGTTGCAGAGCATTCGTGAGAAAGAGCGAAGACTTGCCAAATTAAATGAGCAACTGGCAAATGCAATGAAGCATGAAGAAGAGCTGGCGAAGGACATGAATCAAGTGAAATACTCTTTGAAGCTGGCATATGAAAAGGTTTTAGAGGCTTGTAACACAAACATATACAGCTATGAGGAATCCCAAAGTTTATGTAATTCGCGCATAGCAGAGTTAAATAAGGAGACAGAACAGAATCATATTAGATTATGGAGCTTGGAACGAGACTTGGGCGGGCTTAATATTGAGATTCGTAAGTTCGAAGAAAATGAACCTGTAGTTTTCGAAGAGCTGGGTATGGAGCTTTACCGAAATCCGTTGATAAGGGAACTGGATCCAAAAGATATTGAAGAAGTGTCCCAAAAGCTGGAAAGTGATCTGTCAAATATTCGAGGGCATATCGAAAACACCGAACAAGAAATTAAAAATACCGAAAATGAGATCATGAAGGCGGAAAAAGAACGAGAAGAGCTTGGCGAGAATAAAACGGATGCGAATGGGAAACGCCAGGGAATTGTTCAAAAAATAAAAGGCTATGAAGAAGAGCGGGGGAGCATCCTTGCCATACTAAAGACTTATAATATTCCAGAATCCAAATTGTTTGAAAGAGAATCCATTTTAAAAATGATTAAGGAGAAGATAAACAGCTGGGAAAGCAAGTCGCTTAATTTGAGAATGAGCATTAATGATGCAGACAAGCTGCTTAACGGCATAGAAGAGGGCATCAGCTATATGCCGCCAAGATTGGTAACTATGCTGAAGGAGCATAATCTGTCATGCTATACCGGTGAGCAGTATCTTAAAGACCTTGACGATATTAAGAGGGAAGCTTTATTGGAACAGAATCCTTTGCTTCCTTATACGCTGATTTTAACAGGGAAAGAGTATAAGCAAATAGCAGACTTGCTGACAGATGAGGAGCTTAGTCAAATAGTACCTGTTCTCAGGTATCAGGATCGAGAGACTATGACAATTGAAAATGGGAGTCTTGAATCAGACAAATCAGAAATTCGCTTTTTTGCATCTGCCAGGATGATGGAAATGAATGCAGATGAACGAAGTGCCTATATTCATAAACTTAAAGAAAGTAAGGAGGCTTTGCTGGCTGAGCTTGAGTTGGCAACGTTGGCATTGGAGGACTCCAATAGAGAATTTCAAACCGTAAATCAATTTACCTGGTCAAAAGAAAAGGCAGATTCACTGTATCAGTCAAGAGCTGAGTTGGATAAGCTGTTGCTTCAAATAGAAAATGAAGTAAATCAGTTGAAGCAGCTGATAGAGGAATATAGAAAGAATGTCAAGAATTTAACTAATACACATGGTGGGTTGGAACAAGATAGAGCAAAAGCACTTCAAAATAAAGAGTTGTTTAACAAATATTTGAATGACAATGTTCAATATATGGAAAACCTGGTTAAGGCGTCCAATATCAATGGAGAAATTTCCAGAACTCAGATAAGAGTAAGTGAAATAAAGGAAGAGATCGTAAATGAGGAAAAGAAGCTTTCTGCTGTCAGAGAAAACTTATCGCAGGAGAAGCGATATAAGCAGGATGTGGAAGTTAAATATGACAGAGTAAAGGATGCCTATGATGTTGTTGCATTGGAAGAAAGCCTTAATGACCTGGAAGGGAAATTGGAAGCATATAAGGGAAAACAAAGCAGTGAAGTAAGAAATTTCAGGGACCAAATTGATAATCTGAGTAAAGATATCAGAACTGAAAATCGCCAGTTGCAGAAGTTAGGACTGGCTTCAGAAGAATATGAGAGCGTTACTTATAGTGAAAGCGTGGAGGAGAGACTGGAAGCGGACATCAAAGGGTTGGAGAAAGAAATTGACAGCCTGAGATCTCAGCACATTGAAAAAGACAGGCATAAGATAAAGTTAGAAACTCTAAGAGATGAAGTTGAAAAAGCCCTTGATGGTGAGCCTTTAGTGCCTGCTTCAGAAATTCGCGGTGATTTTGATTCGAGGATTCAACAGCTCAGGAAACATATCAATGTAAACAAGGCCAGGGAAGTGGAGATTCAAAAGCTTTTCATAAGGATAAAGGAACTTGTTACAATGATTAATACCAGGATTCCCGAGATTACAAGTATAGTATTGGATTCAACTGCTGCTCGTTCCTTTACTGAGGTTGAGGCAGATGTGGAGACTTCGATGCAGCAATACAAGGATACGGAGTATGAGACAAACCGGAACATCAACCATTTTGACAAAGCATTTTCAGATTTGAAGACAAGGTATCAACAAGAACAGGCAGGCGTTGTCTTTGAAGCCTTCAAAAGTATTCAGGCACAGGTTGACGGCTTAAGCCGCAGTTATGACAAATATTATTATCTAAGTGAACGCTTGGATGCCTGTATCGTTAAGCTTGGAGAGGTTCTCAAAATTATGGAGGAAAAGGTTCTGCAGTTGGAGCATGATCAAAAGGATTTAGTAGAGCATGCTTTCATGGAAGCTATGAGAATTTACCGGGAGATTCCCAAAATCTCTGAGAATTCCAGTGTAATGATAGATGGAGCACGCAAGAGGATACTGGAAATTCAGTATGATAAGGTAGAGGATGAACTGGCTGCTAAAGAGAAAATGTCCGTTTATATTAAGGACTGCCTGGATACTCTGACCAGGCTTATTAAGGATAAGGAAGACAGCAGCCGAAACAAGCGGGAGTTGGAGAAGTTTATTTCAACTAAGGAACTGCTGAACGTAATCAGCAGCCTTGAAAGCTATGTTGTCAAAGCCTATAAAGTCGATTTGAATGAGAAAAATCGTAAGATGATGGCTTGGGAAGACATTATCGTTAGAAATTCCGGTGGGGAGAAATTCGTCGCTTATTTCTCACTGCTGGTAGCGTTGATCTCATACAGCAGAGGGCGAAACAGGGATACGCTGCTTAAGAAGGAAGACTCCAAGGTACTTATTATGGATAATCCTTTCGGACCTATTACCTCTGGACATCTTCTAAAGCCAATGTTTGACATTGCAGAAAAATACAATACCCAGCTGATATGCCTGTCAGACATTAAACAGGGTTCTGTACTGGATCGCTTCAAGCTGATCTACATGGTCAAAATCCGTCAGAATATGATGCAGGATGAATACCTGGAATTTGAGTCCCATGCTTTCGCTGATCTGAAAAGCGATGAGAAGCTTGAAAATGCTCATATATATTCTAGTACCCAAATTGGGTTTATCGATTAGTTATGCATGCAGAAGGGTTAATTACTAGATTAACATTACAGAAAATAACGGAAAGCTCAGGTGAATTGAAATGACAGAATATGCTTTGACAGGTGCAAAGATTATTACTCCTTATATGGAAATCAAGAATGGTACCTTATTGATATCTGAAAACAAGATCCTTGCTGTTGGCAGAGGAGAAAATGTAGTTATTCCAGAGGGCATGAAGCGAATTGACGTATCCGGACTTACAATGCTCCCTGGCTTTATAGATATTCATACTCATGGTTCTTTGGGTGCGAGTGCCTCAGACAGCTTGGAGGGGATAAGAAAGATTTATGAGTATCTGCCATCAACAGGTATCACATCATGGCTGCCTACAATCCTGGACGAAAGAGGTATTAATGTTATTGTATCTGCAATAAAAGATCAGGAGAGCGGTTCAAAAATACTGGGTATTCATATGGAAGGGCCGTTTTTGACTCCCAAAAATATCCCGGGATCTCCCTATGAAGAACCACGTTACCCCAATTTGAAAGAATATGAGGGAATGCTCAAGCAATCAGAAGGGAATATCCGCATCATGGGACTTTCACCGGAGCTGGATGGTGCAATTCCCGTAGTACGGGAAATGAGAAGAACCGGCGTTGTTGCAGCAGCAGCACATAGCAAGGCAACATATGAACAGTTGATGGCTGGGGTAGATGCTGGAATTCAGCACATTACCCATGCATTTAACGTGATGACTGGATTTCATCATAGAAAACCCGGTGTTGTTGGTGGTGCATTGGTATGTGATGCCTTGACTGCAGAAATGATTGCAGATGGTTATCATGTTTCGCCTGTAGCAATGGAGATGCTTCTGCGCTGCAAGGGTATTGAAAAGGTTGCACTTATAAGTGATAATACTCGTTATGCCGGATTGGAAGATGGTATTTATGAAAATGTGGAAGTAAAAGATGGAGTAGTAAGACGCATAGGGTATACTGAGGAAACTGATGGTACCATGGCTGGAAGCGTTTGGTCTTTGGATAACAACATCCGCACAATAAAGCGTCATCTGGGTAGAAGTCTGAAAGAGATATCAATTATGGCCAGCTGTGTTCCTGCAAAGGTTGCTGGAGTATATAAGAATAAAGGATCTCTTGAACCGGGCAAGGATGCAGATATTACACTGATTGATGCTGATTGGAATGTTGTTTCATGCATCATTGGCGGTAAGCTTTCTTACCAAGATGACTCCTGGAAGTCAGAAGTCAGAGGTCAGAAGTTAGAGGTTAGAGGTTGGAAGTCAGAGGTTGGAAGATAGATAATGAATGATGATTTGTGTTACAAAATTGTAAGAAGGAACCGGATGTAATGCAACCAGATCTCCTGGCAGCCTGCGACCTCAAGAATAATGTCACAGAAAAAGGGCGGTACATGGGTACGCCTGCTCTGGTTATCGAAGTTCTTTCGGACAGTACCCGTACCAAAGATCTGGTTACCAAACTTAATACCTATACCACTTCAGATGTAAAGGAATATTGGATTATCGATCAGAAACAGGAAATGATTACGATCTATTCATTCAAAGACTATGAAGTCGATATCTACATTAGCTGCAGAAATGGCGATACTGCTCAATCCTACATTTTTGATGGGCTGTCAGTTGATGTAAATGAAATATTTGAAAACTTGATATGATTAACGGCGCCATATTTTATATTTAATAGTATAATGATAAAAGTAAGAAAGACATAAATCAGTAAAACACAAAACGTGAGATGTTCGAAGCGATTATTCCATACTGGGAAATGGAGGGAGGCATACTGAAACGACTGGAGTTTCTTCCAATCGAACTAGGCTTCGGACAGCCGCGCTCCATAAGTGGATGGCCTAAACCGGCAAAGGACCTGAGCTTCATCGAACGACTGATAGAGATGTCTGCACCCTATGGTACTGAGATTAAGATTGAAAATGGTATTGGAAAGATTGTACTATAGTATACCTGCAATCATATAATTTAGCTCGAATTTGTATAATTATATTGACTTAATGGAAAACATCCATTATTATATAGCTGAGGGACAGAAAACAAAATAAATCTAATAGAGTATGGATGGATTCTATGAGTAATGAATATGGCAAAAGTGATCAAACCTTCTTACGCTCCTACAACAAGAAAAAAATACGCAGTATACTGCGTGACGAAGGATCATGTTCCAGGGTGGATTTATCAGCTAAGGCCAACCTGGACAAGAAAACCATAACAAATATAATAAATGAAATGCTTGCAGACGGTGAAGTAATCGTAGTGTCAAAAAGCAACGACGGGGTAGGGCGCCCAAAGGAAAACCTGGCGTTAAACGGAGAATATCAGCATTGCATCGGTTTGGATGCAGGCGGTACTCATGTTTCCGGAGTTATCATTGATTATTCAGAAAAAGTTTTGTGCGATCACAGTATAGATATAGCAAGTATGAGTTCAGATATATTAATGCAGCTATGTAATTTCATCATTGAAGAATTATTGAACAAATCAGGATTTACAATTGATCGAATTGACAAAATTGGCATCGCTTTTCCAGGGTATATTGACAGCAAAACAGGTGAAGCGAGATTAACGGAAAACATAAAAGGCTGGCGTAATCTACCTCTAGCGGATTTGTTTCGCAAAAATTATGATGTTGATATCATGGTTGATGATTGCTCCCGGCTTATGGCTCTTGCGGAGCTGCGCTATGGCGCCGGCAGGGATGTAAAGGATTTTATCGTGTTTGATCTGGGTCTGGGTATCGGCTGCGGCATTGTCATCAACGATAAAGTGTTCCATGGTTCAATGGGCATGAGCGGTGAAGTTGGTCATACCATTGTCAAGGTAGACGGTCCCCGCTGTACTTGTGGTAGGAATGGCTGCATTGAGTCAATTGCTTCAGGATGGGCATTAACCAATCAAGCAGTTGAATTGTTGAAAAGAGAAGAAAGCCCTTTGCTGTTTGAAGCGACCAACAGAAACACGAGAACTCCAACAGTCAAGGAGATAGGGCTTGCTGCAAAATTGGGTGATGAAAAATGTCTTCAGCTCCTGAAAAATGCAGGAAGATATATTGCCATAGGTATCATGAACTCCATCAGCATTATTAACCCGTCCAAGGTTATAATCGGAGGGAGGTTGATACAAGACAACGATATTATGTTTAAAGAGATAGTAGAAACGGTTAAACGTGAGGCATTACATGAAATGATCAAGGATCTTAAAATTGAAGCCTCACAACTAGGAGAATTAGCTACAGCCATAGGAGCAGCAACTTTATGCCTGGAAAACTATTTTGAAAACGAAGATACCTGAACGGAAAGATCCTTCGCAAATGCTCAGGATGACATTGAAAGATCTGGATAGAGTGCAAGACGTTACAAGATACCAGCCCTTGAAATGAATATCCAGTGAAAGGAAGGTGGTTTTTCATGAAAGCAATAATAAATTCAGTACTTGGAGAAGGAGAATAATCATGAGAGATATGAAGGACATGGAAAGGATTGTTTTTGCAGAGGGTATGGATTTTGCATTCGATCCAGCTGATTTTGTACCGTTTAAGGACAGGGAGGTCTGTGAAAGACTCCGTAAGATTAGTGGAAAAGATTTAGAGAAACATGATAACCCGGATTTTAAAATTAAAGTTATGATGAATCCTCATCCTGTAGTAATTGGCACTATTTTCAACAGGATTAGGGAATCTGACGACCAGGACAAGAAGTTCACCATTATCCTGGGGAACCCCGAACCGGACACCTATATTCCGGTTGCAGAATTGATTAATTACCACAGAGTAAATTGCAGAAATGTACATATTTTTGCAATGGACGAATGGGCAGATCAAGATGGAAATATTGCACCTGAATCCTACAAAGGCAGCTTTGCACGCTCCTTGTTGAAGTATTTCTTCTTCGAAATCGATGAGGACTTAAGAATGCCTTTGGAGAACATTTATTATCCAACCAATGCAAACATCAACGATTATTCCAAAATGATCACTGACATTGGTGAAGGTGGAGCCGACTTATGCTCATCAAGCCCCGGGTGGACAGGACATTGCGCCTTTATTGACCCTGTTGACGACTGGATGAACGTAACTGACATGGATGAATATCTGAAACAACCTGCCAGGATTGTTGATGTTCACCCAATGACAATACTTCAAAATTCCCTCCACGGTGTGTTTGGGCAATCCGGAAACATAGCTCAAGTTCCTCCCAAGGCTGCTACCATAGGACCTGTGGATGTTAAAAATTCACGAGAACGGATTGAAATTCACTCCCTATTAACAAACGGTACATTCTCGTCATGGCAGAGGATGGTTTCAAGATTGGTGCTTCATGGGCCTGTAACTCCCCTTGTTCCAAGTTCCATGCTGCAATTGATGAAGACTCAGGTTTATGTAAGCGATGAGCTGGCGGCACCATTTGACTGCTGGGAGAAAGTAGGTTACTAAATTATGGGATATATAGCGATTGACCTTGGCACTACCAATATTAAGGTCTGCTGCTATAGTACCGACGTTTCACCTTTATCCCTGAAAAGGGTAAAGGTGGAATATATTGGTACTGGTGGTATTGTAGAGTTTAATGCAGACGAATATTATAAGTTGGTATTGCAAGCCATGAAAGAAAGTATAGCAGAGGCCTTTGGCGAGAGTCAGGAAAAGCATCATATAGTACTTACCGGGCAAGCGGAGTCCCTTGTTATCACCGATGAAACATATAAACCGCTAGTCAATGCAATTTCATGGTTGGATACCAGAAGCGGCAAAGAAGTGGAGATCATAGCAGAGCGGTTTTCTCAGAAGGAGCGTTACCAAACTACTGGACAGAGCTACATATCAGAAACATTTCCCATAACCAAACTCCTGTGGTTCCAAAGTCATGCAAAAGAACTGACCGGAAGCAGTGTACGATACCTAATGATAAAGGATTACATTACATATCGACTGTGCGGTGTAGCAGTAGGAGAGTACTCGATATACAATTTCACCCATTATCTGGATATCAATAAAAAAGGTTATTGGGATGAAATCCTTGACTTCTGCGGTGCTTCTCCAATAAACTTCCCGGAATTAGTTGAACCCTGCACCGAGCTTGGCACCATTCGAAAACAGGCTGCTGACGAAATCAATATATCCTATGCTTCTACAGTAAACTGCGGCACACTGGATCATTTTGCAGGTATGATAGGCACAGGGAATATTATGCCGGATAAAGTAAGTGAATCTACAGGAACAGTTCTTTCCGTAGCCACTATGGCAGACAGCTTCACTATGGATAAGGGGACAATCCCCTGTCATTATGGACCTTTTCCCAACAGTTATGTCTACCTGGCTGTATGCGAAAGTGGCGGTATATGCCTGGACTGGTTCAAGAATAAACTGGCTAAAGATATGAGTTTCCAGCAGTTGGGTGAGTTGGCTTCTCAGAGACCAACAGAAGAAGGACTGATTTTTCTACCATATATAAGCGGAGTCAATTCACCTGAATTTGACAGAAATGCCTCTGGTGTTTTCTATGGTTTAAATGTAGAACATGATGCGGTAAGTATGGCAGCTGCAGTTATGGAAGGTGTTGCCTTCCTGCTTGATAAGAATATGAAGGTCTTCAAGGATTTAGGTGTAAGTGCGTCTGCGATCGTTTCAACCGGCGGGGGAGCGAAATCAGATTATTGGAACCAGTTAAAGGCGGATATCACAGGGATTCCAGTAACGATTCCTGAAAACTCTGAAGCTGCCTTGTTTGGTTCAGCAATAATCGGAGCAGTTACATCAGGTAATGCAGCAGGTTATAAGGAAGCAACAAAGCTAATAAAGATAGATAAAGAGTTCTACCCCCGCAAAAATGAACCATTACTGAGGAAGCGAGAGTTGTTTGACAGTATATATGTGAGACTATTTCAGTAATTAACGGAGGCGATTGTCCCATGAAAAAGAAAATCAGACTGGGTGTTATTGGAGCTGGATCATTTTCCAATTCGCATTTGACAGGCATTAAGTATGCAGAAACAGCAGAGGCTGTTGCAGTATGTGATGTCATTGAAGAAAAAGCCAAGGTACAGGCTGAAAAGTATGGAATACCAAGTTATTACACCGACTATAAAGAGCTTTTGAAACGAGATGATATTGATGCTGTTACTCTTCCACTTCCAGACCAAGTGCATGCAAAAATAACCGTTGATGCACTTCGTGCTGGTAAGCATGTACTTTGCGAAAAGCCAATGGCACTCAACAAGGAAGACTGTAAAATCATGGTTCAAGCTGCCAGAGAAACTGGTAAGCAATTAATGATTGGACAGATTGGCAGATACACACCGGGGTTCATTATGGCACAAAAGATGGTTGAAGATGGGGAAATCGGTGACCTGTTCTTTGTAGAATCCGAGTATGCACACGATTACGCGAAAATTGCCGGCACAGGAGGATGGAGGGTTACACCGGAACGTCATCCTGTCATTGGCGGAGGTTGCCATGCTGTGGATTTATTAAGGATGATAGCAGGAAACCCCATAGAGGTATTTGCCTATGCAAACAACAAAGTTCTAACTTCTTGGCCAATAGATGATTGTACTATTGCTATTATGAAATTTCCCAATAATGTGATAGGAAAGGTTCTGACATCTGTTGGATGTAAAAGAAAATACACTATGCGCACTGTACTTTATGGGTCTAAAGGTACAATAATTGTTGATAACACTACTCCTGCTCTTACTCTGTATAAAGAAGAATTTTCTCAAATGGATGACTTTAAAGACAGACACCAACAGGGCATTGAGCTAAAGCTTCCAATAGCAATAAATAACCATAATTTTGAAGCTGAAGTTAATGATTTTTGCACGAGCCTTCTGGAAGGAAAGTCTGTAACAACTGATGGCGTTGAAGGAGCTTCCACAGTGGCAGTTTGCCTGGCAATAGTGGAAGCGGGAGCAAAAGAAGAGAAGGTAATAGTTGATTATGATTTTTGAGTTCTAACACCACTATCATTTAAAAAATATTTACACAACCCAATATATAGGTTCTTTCGGAGGCTTTATGCTATTGCTTCAATCCGATCCTTTAGTTTTCGCAGCTCATTTTCAAGCCTATTTACATGAATCATTAGCATTTCTTTTTCTTGTTCCACCTTCAGTGCATCGTCAAGCTTTCGGATTAAGTTGATATGCCCTTCAGCAATTATTTGGATGTTTTTGTTTGCTTAATTTTCATATTAAAAGTATTATCTTTACTACCGGTTTTGCAGAGAATGAGACAATATTGCTGGGGTATCATCAAAATGGATTATCTAATATTTGTGTCTATTTATAACAAAGATGCATTGACTTAGTGGAAGATATCTACTATTATAAAAGCAGGCAATTTATCATTAATTTGCTCCATAATATTATAGATTTCGTGATAGCAGAAAACCCCTGGCGCACTTAAACCAAACAATAATAGAGGGAGGCAATGATTATGTGTATTAAAGATTTAATCTCACCGATCCCACAGAAATTTGAGTATCTGGCTGGTGATGATGTAGTGCTTGGAATCCCAGGCAAAGCGTTCTATAGTATAGAAACCAATTTTGACAAGCAGGATGAACTGGCTGATTCAGCGGTTAAACTACTCCGAGACACACTTTCTGCAAAGCTAAATGTATGCCCTTCTTTTAATGATGGGGAAGTAAAAATCACATTGTCAATAGCTGATGCTCCCAATGAGGCGGTAAATCCTGAACAGAGCTATTCCATCCTTGTTGCAGATAACAGCATTGCAATAACAGGTTTTGGTTCGCCAGGTCTTTATTATGGCATACTCACGCTGAAGCAATGTTTAAAACTGGATGAAAACCAGCTCAAATTACCATGTATGAAGATAGAAGACTGGCCTGATTTGAAAACAAGAGGGCATTTTATGGAAAGCCGATACGGTTCCAATCTTATGACTCTGGATGATTGGAAGCATGTAGTGGATCACATGGCAGGCATGAAGATGAACCAGCTTGTTGTATCTGTCTATGGCTGCTGGTGTGTTCAGTATGACGGCAGAGTCAGTGAATACTTGTACGTTCCAATTAAGAAATATCCAAAATTTGAAACTCCGGTTATCACAAGATATTATTCACCCGGGAAAGGTGGCTGGGTAGATTCAGAACAGCTTCCCCCCATGTTTGAGGAAGATTTCTTTGGCGAACTGATTGCTTATGGAAAAACCAAAGGAGTTACTGTGTTTCCCCTGGTGAACTCCTATGGACACAATACTTTAATTCCAGCTCAATATACTGAAGTATCTGCAAAAGATGAAAAAGGCGAACCGTCTTTAACCGGGTTTTGCACTTCCAACCCTAAAACATATGAACTGCTTCTCGGAATTTACGATGAGATCATTGACAGATATTTAATTCCTAACGGCATTGACAGCTTCCACGTAGGTTTGGATGAAGTATGGGATGGGCTCGCTCACAATGCACAGGATATTTTCAAATCTCGTTCTCCATGGTGCAAATGCCCTGAGTGCAGTAAAATCAGTCGTAAAGAATTATATATTAATCATGCTATAAAACTACTTAACCATCTTAAGGGCAGGGGCATGAAAAATATCTTCATGTATAGTGATATGCTTGTAGGTCATGGTGTATCTGATATAGCCAATAGTGCGGAAGATATGGTGAAAGCACTGCATGATAATGATTTAATAAATGAAGTAGTCATAGACTGGTGGACCTATTCAGACTTTAAGGAGAAATTGATGTATCAGACAACCCGTCCGGAGCTTGGGTTCAGGAGAACTGTAAAGCCCTGGAACGGTTATTATCACTGGACAGTTCTCACAAATCCACTGCGGAACATTTACCTTTTAGCTGATATAGCCCATAAGGAAGGTGTAGAAGGCATGCAGTCCTATTCTGCCTGGGACGAAAGCTACGATAGAAATCATTTCTGTCAGGCAGATTACAGCTGGAATTTTGAAGGTGCAGGTACAATTAATGATATTACAAATAGATATGTCCAACGCAATTTTGGAGAACAGTATGATAAAGCACGCAGAGCCTTTGAACTAATCGATCTTATTACAGAACAAAGAAATGAGAAAAAAGAAGATGGTTCCCCTGTATTGTCCAAATATGGGATTCTGTTAAGCACATTGTCATATTATTTCTATAGTTATGTACGTGCCGGGAAACCTTATCCACGTATTTTCCCTGGTGAAGTATTAAGCATAATAAATTCCGATCGTGTAAACTACTTAAGAGAGATTAATGAAATCGATTCAATGTCAATAGAAGCTTCTTCCCTGTTAAGTGAGGTATCAGCAGATCCGCGTTGCAATACAAAGCTGGCAAAGCGTTTCTTGTATGAAGTAGAAAATTATCGATGCCTTGCTGAAGATTATCTTGCCCTGTTTAAGATGATGGACCTTGCAGACGTTTCTACAAATGCTTGTTCTGATGCTTGTACAGATGAGTACTGCAGCAGCACCATCCAAAAAATAAAGGTGCTTGCGCTGGAAAGAAAACTTGCCAGACTCGCACTCATGACATGTCTTGAAGAAACGAAGGAAGAATTCTTGATGGCAAGTCATATGCGGAACCACAGCATATTCATGCAGTTCTTTGCAGATCTTGAGGGATACCTGGCAAATACCAAACCAGAAGAAGTAAAATTGGACTTTTTTGATATGCGTTATTTTGAAAGTGAAGCGTTCAAGAAACTGAGATAGAAGCAGTTAAGATTATGAACATAAAGGAGATGTAAAAATGGAAACTTCAAATTTAAAAGCAGGTTTTGCCAAGGTAGATATTACTCCACCATTAGCTGTGTGCATGGCAGGTTATTTTCACAGACGAGAAGCAGAAGGTATACTGGATCCCTTGTATGCTTCTGCAATAGCTGTATCGGACGCAAAGGATGACATTAAGTGGATACTAATTAGTTGTGATCTGATAGGATTAGGTTCTGAATATGCAAATTTAGCAAAAGAGCTAATCGGCGAAAGATTAGGCTTGACCAAAGAACAAGTCATGATTCATTCCACCCATACTCATACAGGACCTCATACTAGATTGGTAGATGATAAGGAAAAGGCCAGGCAAATGGGAAGTCCGGATGATGCGTATATGGAAATGTTGATACGAAAAATAGCTGATGCTGCACAGTTAGCGTCCAATAATTTGAAGTATGCTGCACTGGACATTGGATATGGCAGTGAAGACAGCATCTCATTTATCAGGCGTTTTCGTATGAAAGATGGAAGCATAACAACTAATCCGGGAAGAGGAAACCCGGACATCGTTGAACCGATAGGAGAAATAGATCCTGCTGTAGGCGTAGTGAGATTTAAATATCAAGATGGCAGCGGTGAAATACTCATTGTCAATTTTACACTGCATCCTGACATGACAGGTGGAAGCTGTTTTTCTGCAGATTATCCGGGACATATGAGGTGTGCTGTAAAAAAGCAGATTCCCAATTGCGAAGTCATGTATATCAATGGAGCAGCGGGTGACATAAACCATATTGATGCAATGAACCTGGATCATAATACTACGAGCGGTTATGAATATTCTAAGAAAGTCGGAAGTATATTGGCAGCTGAAGTTATCAAAGTATATCAAAGACTGGCTTCACCTCAAGAGATTGGTGAAGATAGTCACAGTATCCGTTTCGGACATAAGCTGATAGAGGTTCCTTTACGAGAGATCAATAATGAACAAATAGAGAAAGCACATAATGATATACAATCTTTCTATGATGGCACATGGTCGGTTAAAGGAGCGGGAATGGCAAGCACAGCTGAAATATCAGCGGCTTTCCAAACAGTCAAAATATCCAAACTCGGAAACACCATGTCATTGGAAATTCAGGTTGTGGCTTTAGATGACATCGCATATGTTGGATTACCGGGTGAGGTATTTTCTCAGATAGGTCGGAGGATTAAGGAAGGCTCTCCTTTTAAGAATACCTTTATTTCATCATTAGCCAACGGTTCCCATGGATATTTTCCAACCAGAAGTGCATTCAATGAAGGCGGATATGAAGCAAAGAACAACCCCTTTACAGAAGAATTGGAGGATTTATTGGTAGAAAACTCCCTGAAATTATTAAACAGCCTGATATAATGTTATAAGTAGCGTTACAATTCACAGCTGAGATGAGTAGATTTATAATTTGGGTCCTTGCTGTCACTTCCACAGTTATTCTGTTAGTCGGAGCTGCGCCATTGGGAAACTTTGTTTTTAGTGATTTAATGGGTGTGGAATATGAATTTCTGAGTCACACTGCGGTTATACCTTGGATTCCATGGTGCATTTTCTCAAGCTTCTCAGGATGCTGAAGGAAGGTACTCCCCTTGAAAAGCTCAAGGGACGCTATCCTTCCAGTGAAGAAGCAGTTGTCTCTACAAGGATGTGTGAAGCAGTTCATAAAAGCGTTCTCAATGGAAAAATCGTGTTAATGGGATTGTAATATTTTTTGAGAGCTCAGCCAACATTCAGGTATCACGATGTCCT
>ENA-UOOM01001854-UOOM01001854.1-fermentation-metagenome-genome-assembly--contig:-NODE-1854-length-18997-cov-10.040017_pt1 | contig 18997 bp, 17 predicted proteins | sample MGYA00245781_ERZ724031 | MGnify/ENA primary metagenome ERZ724031 (study PRJEB28704, sample SAMN03018317) | fermentation metagenome | biome: anthropogenic terrestrial biome; feature: soil... | reverse complement strand
CGCATGGCCTTTTGACCCTGGTATCATATTAAGAATAACACGAATATCCATGTAAGAAAAGCTTGAGTTTTGCAGGTAAAAACACATCTTTTAATTAATCCCCCTCTATATAATCGCTAGCAAAATAAAATTGAGGATAAACAGACCTGTACTCACCCAAAGTATCGGATGAATGTCTTTTGCTTCTTTCTTCAGGCATTTCGTGAAGCAATAGAAAATAAACCCTGTCGCAATACCATAAGAAATACTATAGCATATACCCATAAAAATCCCTGCGAAAAAAGCAGGTAACGCTTCTTCTATTTCTGTCCACCTGATCTCGGAGAAAGAAGACATCATCATAATACCTACCAGAATTAATGCCGAGGCTGTCGCCTCCTTCGGTACTATACTGATTACCGGTGCAAAGATCATACTGAGTAAAAACATTATTGCAACGACAAGAGAAGTCAGACCGGTGCGCCCGCCTGCACCAATACCCGCAGCACTTTCCACATATGTTGTTGTATTAGATGTTCCGAAAACAGCACCAATTGAGGTCGCTATAGAATCAGCAAACAAGGCACGGTCCATTTTAGACTTAAAGCCGTTGGAGTTATCCATTGCTTTTAAGTCTTCCTCACTGAAAATGCCAGTTCTTCGTCCCGTACCAATAAAGGTTCCCAGTGTATCAAATGTATCAGAGAGACTAAATGAAAATATTGTCATTATTACAAGTGGGAGCCTGGACGAATCACTAAATAGTGAACCCATGCCTTTTGAGCTAAAGGCTGCACCAAAGGTTGTCCCTAATTCAGAGAATGATTTCGAGAGATTATTCTCAACGCCAATCTGGCTGATATCCACAACCCCCATGGGAATGCCAATCAAGGTAGAAATAATAATACCGATAAAAACAGCACCCGGAACCTTTTTCAGGACTAAAATTACTGTAATGGCCAGTGAGATAATTGCCAGCAGCACTCCTGGGTTATTAAACTCTGCCAAAGCAGGTACTATTCCAGAGTTGGAGATAACTGTTCCACTGTCAAGCTCTTGATAGGTGCCAAGGTCAGAGGTAAACTTTAAAAGATTTGCGTTTTTTATACCGACATAGGCTACAAAAACACCAATACCGCCGCTGATGGCATTTTGCAGGCTTTCCGGTATTGCCTTAATAATCGATTTACGTATTTTTGTTACAGTAATAATAATATTAATTATACCGCAAAGGAATACCATCGCCAATGCTTCCTGCCATGTAAACCCCAATCCAAAACAGACCGTATAAGTAAAAAATGCATTCAGTCCCATTCCTGGTGCCTGTGCATATGGAACATTCGCGAATAATGCCATTACCAGCGTACCAATAACGGAAGCAAATATGGTAGCCAGAAAAACTGCACCATAGGGAATGCCTGTCTGCGAGAGCAGTGCAGGATTAACAAATAGGATGTGGACCATTGCAAAAAAAGTTGTTAATCCAGCAAGAATTTCTGTTGAAACCGTTGTACCAGATTCCTTTAATTTAAAAAATTTTTCCATCATTCAATCTCCCTGTGATAATAATTTCCCAACAGCTTTTGAATAAGAAAGAGACGTTTTTTGTAACGTCTCTTTCCTACTTTGTTATCCACAAAGCTCATTGAGCCTCTTCGCAAGATATCTTGCTTTTTTCAGTGCTTTTTCATTTTCCTTTACCGGGTAATTATCTGTTTCTTTCGCATATACAGAACCTATCTGTTCTGTTTCCATATGATCAAAGGCAAAATCTACAGTTCCCTCCATTAAGAGCTCCATATTTACCCAATTTCCACCCGTCGTCACCAGGAGTGCTCCATATTTTTCCTTAATCTTGTCTTTCGCATCCTCCTGCCGTATATGCCGGGAAGACCAGAAAGACTGAAGCCGTGTAAAAACATTCAGCATCGGCCCCGAAACTGTTCCAAAGTGCATGGGTGTCGCGATAATAACTGCATCACATTCTTTTATGTAAGCATAAGTTTCCTGCATGTCGTCCTTAATTGAACAGCCCTGTCTTTTAAAACAGTATTTACAATCTTTACATGGTGCAATATTCGCCCGATAACAATCCACAAACTTAATCTCACCCTTTAGTTCCTCCAACATTGCATTAAGCAGCACTTTGGTATGACTATTTTCAAGCGGTGAGCCATAAAAGACTAATGTTTTCATTCTTTCGTTTCTTCCTCCGCTTTAATCTCTTCCAACTCCGGCTGCAATTCAGGTCTTGACTTGCTAAGTACATGTATAATAAAGAAGAAGACCGCAATTGCTATATATATCCACATGAATACTGGTGCCGCATTGACTGTAACTGTTGCAGAGTGAATGATACCAAAAAATGCACAAACTGCAGCCACAAGGGCACTGACTCCTGCTTGGAGCCACTTCCTGTCAATTACAAAAATCATAATGCAGGCAAACAAAATTGCTATCATCATAGAGCCTTTTCCCAATGCAAAGAATCCCTTCGATACGCCTGTGCCGGCAAGATCCGCCTGTGTTACCGCAACACTGGAAACGTCAAAGTCTATCCCGGCACTGTTAATTGCTGCTCCTATCGCGTTGGATGCCGCAGACACTCCATTTTCCACCTTCCCATACAACATCTCAAAAATCGGGATTGCTGTCGCCATAATCATGGCCGGATAGTACTTTTTATTAACCACAGAGTAAGACTGTGTACCCGTTGTAATTGCAACAAATATCAGCATAATCAACGTTGCAGCGGACGGAATTGCCGATGTGGCAATCGCCACCAATCCTGTCATACACAGAACCAGATATAGGGCTCCTACAAAGAGCGGATAAGAGGTTCCTGCTTTTGCTTTCTTCCACGCCGGATGTCCCCAATAGATGTTCATCGGAAATGGATTTCCGATAAATGATCCTATCAAATTCACACAGCCGGTTTCCAAAAGACAAATTTTCGGATCATATTTTTCTCCGCTCTGCTCTGCCTGCTCTACTCCCTGCAGAAGTGCCGTTACATCTGCAAACGCATAGGCAAAAGCAATCGGGAGATAGGAAAGTGCAGCCTGGAAAGCCTTTCCCCCCACCAACCCCAGCTGTGGAAGGGGCAGATAAAACCCAATATTCTGAAATGATGCAGTAAAGTCACTGACATGCATGGCACCTGTTACCCAAGCCAGTATGGTACCCAATCCAACCGCGATAAATGCCGGAGAAAATTTCTTTAACTTAATCCTTCCAAATTGCAGGAAGATAAGCATAAACAATGCAGGAATCTGAACAATCGGGGTACTGAATCCATCCGCCAGCGATGTCATCAGAAGATATGCCATTGAACCTCCCACAACTGATCCGAGCATTGCTTCACTGGGTATCTTTTGAATGATAAATTTGATGATAAAGGCACATATAATAATCAATACCGAATAAATAATATTTACATTGATTGCCACCTTCCACGCATAGATGGCATCTCCTGTCTGGCTGTAGACAGGAACCAGCAGCGCATAAAGCCATACAAAAAAGGTACCCCCGCTGATTCCACCGGGAAGGGCAGTCAATTCCGCATTGCCTGTCTTCTTTCCAAGCCTTCTTGCATAAAGAGTGTTAAACAACAGAAGCAGAAAAGCTGTCATGCCGATAGCTGAGACTAATTTTCCAAAGACCATTTCATTTGACATTTTCATGATTCCTGTCAGAACACCGACACCTACTATGATCTTTGTAAACCCATCAAAAAATACGCCAATAGTAGCATCTACATCGCCCCTTTTAAACCAAGGCATCTTTATTTCATTCATATTTTTTATCCCTCCTGGTTTTCAAATAGTGAATTTCTTTCATCCCTTACATAAATTCATAGTGAAACCGATACCTAAAATATACAAAATATTCATTAAACATATGAATCGACAGTATCTCCGTATGTGGGTGTGCCTCTGCCGAAAATCCCTTGTCCGCCTTTCCCAGTGTCATCGTATCTCCGCCTCCAATATACACAGCAGACATATTGAGGAAAAACTCATCCATCATCTCCTGTTTGACAAGATAATGCCCGTACCCCGGTGATTCAATCAACAGATGCCGAATTCCAAATCCTCTTAGAATTTTCATAATCAACTTTGAATCCGGGAATTTCCCCTCTCCTGTCACAAGCACCGGAAGAACTCCCTTTCCTGCTTTTGAAAGCACTTCATGGATCTGCCCGGGTTCTTCCTTTCCGGACACCTCAATCATTTCTCCTTCATAGTGCTCCCTTAAGAATGAACAGCCTTCCGGGGATGTACATAGAATCGAGGGAACTTCTCTGCTTTTAAGCAGCTTATGATCCAGCGGAACATCAGAAGCATCTAAAGTCATAATAATATTCAGCGGAATTGGGGAAAGTCCTGCTTTTCTTCTGTCTCTTTGAATATCTTCATCCATACAGTACATTGCGTAATCTGCATCTGTCTCCATGGAATTCCCGCCAATAATCGCAGCGTCACAAATGCCGCGCAGTGCGTTGAGAATCCAGAAGTCTGTGTTTTTCCCTTCCCCGGCCATCTGATTTTTCCCTGCCACATAAAAAGCACTTGGCTTATCTGCATATGCCAGCTTTCCATCGATTGAAGTTACAAAAGAGGAAAAAATATAAGGCCGGTCTGCCGGAGCTTTCGGAAATGAAATATCATATCCATATACTTTTTTTATCTTTTCGGAAAATACCGGAGTATCTGCAAAGCTTTCACATGCCCTGTTCTTAAAAATCTGACTGATTTTTATTTTTTCCGCATTAAACGGTACCATTGTAAATTTCAAATTAAGACCTCCTCTTTGCGTACTTTTTATCCATCGACAATAGATCGGCTCTCAATTCTTCGTACTGGACATATAACCTCTTGTATTTTTCTACATTCTCTGCATTTGGAGCAATTCTCTGGCTGTCACCAAACCATACTTCCGGAAGGATACTATACTGCTCAATTTCTTTACTTCCGTATCCTGCAAGAAATGCAATCCCAAGTGCAGTAGATGCCTTTTCGTTATAGTAAACTTCCTGCCCAATTACATCTGCAAATATCTGAATAATTTCCCGGGAATTAGCCCCTCCTCCAAAAATATTTATCTGTTTCAGCAGATAGGGGAATTGTTCAATATTATACTTGACGTTATACGCAATTCCCTCTAACATAGCGTGATACATATGAAATTGTGTATGACGTCCTCTAAATCCGAGCATGTGCTCCGCGTCTGCCCCAAAGCAGGTCTTTTCTTCCTGCAGCTTGTAGTGTGGAAAATACCACAGCCCTTCACTTCCCGGAGAAATACCCCTGAGCCCTGCATTTAGCTGATCCCAGACTTCATATCTAAGGCAATTCCGAAGATGCATGGTACTCTCTCCAAATGATGCAATCTTTCCTACAAAATGGCCTTTCCCCTCCCCATAATGGGGAATAGATGTATAATATTCCGGACTCTTCTCTGTGTACAGTACTGTTGCACTTGTCCCGAGGTAAATCATCAGATGCCCTGCGTTGTACGCACCGCCGCCAAGAATGGAGGCAAATGTGTCTCCCACACCGGCAATTACCTTTGTGTCTAAAGACAATCCCGTTTCTTCTGCTGCCTCCCGGCTGACCTTTCCGATCACCTTCGTTGCCGGAACCGGATCAGCAAACAATTCTTTATCTATCCCCAGCTTTGCGAATGCCGTATCTTCCCATGCCAATGCCGATTCGTCAAAAACTCCTCCAATCATGGAAGCCGCGTCATAATCAATGGAGGCTTCTCCTGTCAGCCGGTATGCAAGAAACCCATGTGGTACCATGATCTTATAAATCTTCTGATATATCTCCGGCTCATGCTTCTTCAGCCATAAAACTTTCGGCAGCATATGTCCATGTGAAATACCCGGGCCTATTTTTTCATGTACTTCTTCAAGCTCTGTTTCTGTTCTGACATCTGTGTGAAGTATTGCATTTCTCAATGCATTTCCTTTACAATCTATCGGACACAAGGCCGGAATCAACCCTGTCACTCCGATCGCGCGAATCTCCTCAGCACATATCCCCTGCTTTAGGAATTCCCGCACTGCTTCTTTAAATTCTTCCCACCACATATCCATACTTTCTTCCTGCCAGCCGGGGTGGGCAACTTCAATTTCGTGGCTCTTAGCATACCTTGCAGCAATATTTCCCTCTGCGTCAGTAAGGAGCGCCTTTGAGCTTCCGGTCCCTATATCAAATCCCATTAAATATGCGTTCATTTTTCCTCCTGATTCATCAAAACTACAGCTCTGTAAGAATCCATCTTCCTCGCTTCTTTCAAGGCGTCCTCAATCCGTTCAAACGGAAACCTTGATGTAATCAGTTTATCCAATGGAAGTTCTTTTAGGCTTAAAAGCTCCGACGCAGTCTGTATTGTCTCTTTTGTGTGCTTTATAACACCTGTAATAGTGATTTCATCGTAATGGAACTTCTTGGGGTCAATCTCAATCTTATCACTCGCCTTGGTTCCTCCATAGATAACCAGCACACCTCTGATTGCAAGCACAGCGAGGGCTCCCGTAATAGCGGCTTTTCCGCCTGCCGTAAAGAACGCCCGTTCTACTCCGTGACCATGAGTCACCTCCATTATCCTCTGCTTCTGATCTTCGGTGATTGGATCTACCACATAATCCGCACCGAATTCCAAAGCTTGTTTCCTCCTAAGTTCATTTGGCTCGCTGACAATTACCTTTGCACCTCTTAATTTTGCCAGTAATAAATGGAGAATTCCCATGGTGCCTGCACCACATACCAGTGCATAATCTCCACTTGTGATCCCGGACATGTTCATACTGTGTGTCACACAGGATAATGGTTCTGCCAGTGTGCCTCTTTCAAATGGTACAGTCTCATCAATCTTATAGACCTCATAACCTTTTGCGATAAAGTGTTCTGCAAATCCGCCCGGACCGTCAACTCCTGGGATTTTCTGCACGTCTTTTGCATTCTCGCACTGATTATCATAGCCTTTGCGGCAATAATAACACTCCCCGCATCTGGTAAGACTTAAAATGATAACCTTATCACCCGCTTTCAGATTCTGTGCCACGTTTGCTCCGACTCTTTCTACTACTCCACAAATCTCATGGCCTCCTGCAAATGGAAATCCCTGAGATTCACCATAATAAAATTTCTGCTCAAATGTACAAACTCCAACCGCCTTGATCTTTACCAGTACTTCATCTTCCTGCATTTTCGGAAGTTCTACTTCCCGAATTTCTATTTTCCCTGCCTCCGGCATGATCGCTGCTTTCATTCTAATCATCTTCCTTTCTTGTCTGACTTTCTCTTTATTTTCCCGCTTTTAAAATTTCATGGGCCTCTTCTACTTCTGCATTCTTATGAATGATCGCTGCGAGGGCCCTTGTCATATTCACAGTGTTTCCTCCGCCCCATACGTTTCTTCCGATGGCAACCCCATGTGCGCCTGCATCCATCGCTGTTTTGATCGAAGTAAGGAATTCTTTCTCATCATCCGTCTTAGCACCTCCAAGAACCACAAGCGGAACAAAGGTCTCATCCACAATCCGCTCAAATCCCGGAGCAAAGCCCACTTTCATAAAATCACACCCTATTTCACAGGCAATTCTGGCTCCCCGTGCAATATTATCCAAAGTTTTAAATTCTGGACCCGCATCAAATCCTCCGGGAACCGGCTCAGCGCATACCGGCAGCCCCACACGGTCACAATAACTGATTGCTTCCGCAAGATGAGGGTAAGTTATTTCTTCAACCCCGGCACCTTGTCCTACGTTCACCATTACTGCATCGGCGCCCATGCGCAGTGCATACTCTGCATCATAGGTGAGACGGCTGTCATGCCCCTGCCCCATATATGTGGGAGGCAGATCCAGACGCGCTATATAGCCGATGGGTGCAAGCTCTCTTGCAAACTTTCTTGCCACCCCAAAATTAACCAGCGCCGCATCTGCTCCGCCTTCGATAATCTGACTGATTGTCTCTCCAGGATGCTTAAGACCCGGGGATGCCCCATTAAAGGTGCCATGATCCATAGCAACAATCAGCGCCTTTCCATCTGGTTTAAAAATGTGGTTCAGTCTTCTTTCCTTTAAATTCATTTTGTTTCTCTCCTTTTTCTTTATTTTAATCCATAAATCATTTTATACCTGGTATATACAAAATGCGGACTGTGCATATGTATGCTTACTATCTCCGCATGTGGGTGGTCGGTAGACAGAAAAGATTGACCATTTGTACCGATTCCAGTTGCACTTCCCCCCACAAAGACACAGGATGTATTGATAAAGATCTCATCCAAAAGTTCCTCTTTCATTAAGTGATGACAATAAGCCGGTGACTCTATCAATACCTTTTCCATTCCCATCACTCTTAAAATACAAAGTAATTCCCGGGAATCTGTCTCATGGCCCGTTCCGGTTACGATTACCGCAATCTTCCCTCTATTATCTTTAAGCTTTTGCTTTATCTCATCTTTATGTACCTCACTGTCGGCAGGCGGAAGTACATAATACTCCTTCCTGATTTCCTGTTTTAGATTTTTAAAACCTTCCGGTGAAGTAGCAACCACAACGGGTATCTCTTCCGAGGAAAATACCGGGTTTCCAAAAGGTATCTTTTTCCCTGTTTTCGTAACGATAACTGTCCACGGTGCAGTTGGTTTGCCTTCCTCTTTCCTGGCTGAAAGCAGCTCCGGATCATAGGCACTTCCTGAATAGTCCGGCTCCTTTATTAATGTGCCGCTGCCTATTAGAATACCGTCACAGTTTGCCCTCAAGAGATTAAGCACCCAGAAATCTGCAGATGCCCCACCTGCATCAAGCAGATTCTTCTTTGCAATCATCGGCCCTACTTCGTTGTCCTCATAGGCAATCTTCCCGTCGATACTCATTACATAAGACGCATACGTGATCGGGCGGCTCTCCGGAACATCACCAAACATCAGGTCTCCATACACTTCCTGCACTTCTTCACATTGTACACCAGGATTTGTATATTTCATCTTCCCGGTATTATCAAAAATCTTATTCAGCCGGATTTCTTCCCGGTTAAACTTTACCTGTGGTATCGCCATATTCATTCCTCCATTTCGCGTTTTTACTTATATACGTATATACATCTATACGTATATTATATTGGTATTGATAGAAAAAATCAAATCATATTTTCAATATTTATGATATTCCACATAATGCACAATTTACTCCATGCTTTTTTGTGTAAATTGCAGCCGAAACTATCTATAAATAGAAAAGGTATGACTGGTTATTTTCATCGTGTTTTGTTATAATTAGGTAAAAATATATCAGGGAAGTTTTCTATGAAGAAGAATTTTACAGTAGCTACACTAAAAATAAATAATACAAAGAATGTATTAAATTATATTTACACTCAAAAACGGGCCACACCTCAGATGCTGCAGGAGGCTACTTTACTCAGCCGTCCTACTATAGCCCAGATTCTCCGGGAACTTCAGGAAGAACAGCTTATTTTTCAAGGAGGGCTTGCCGATTCTACCGGAGGGCGGAAGGCGAATTTGTACGAATTTAATCCAGATATTAAGGTTACTGTCGGAGTGGAACTGCTAATTGACCATTATGAAATAGTGGCAATTGATTTGTATGCAGAAATCTTAAAATTTGAAAAGTTTAACCTGACATTTTCTGACAATGACGCTTATTTCGATGAAGTCTGCAATTCTGTCAATCACTTTATTAACGATTTAGATGTCAGGCCTGATCAGATACTCGGCGTGGGCATTGCGCTCCAGGCGTTAATTTCTGCCGACGGAAAGCATATTATTTATGGGAAGGTTTTAAACTGTACCGGAATGGATATTAAGGAATTCAACAGCCGGATTCCTTATCCGTGCACTTTTAATCACGATGCAGAGTCCAATGCGAATGTAGAATTGTGGATGAATCCGCTGCTGAAAAACGCTATTTATTTTAACATTCGTTCGGATGTGAGCGGTGCCATCATTATTGACCGCAAGTTTTTTAAAGGCGGGGAATATAAGAGCGGCGTGTTTGAACACATGACCATCGTTCCGGGCGGAGAACCATGTTACTGCGGCAAGCGGGGATGTGTAAATTCATATTGCTCTATATCCGCTCTGCTAGGCCCACAGGAAGATATTCAGCAGTTTTTCTTTAGGCTGCGCAAAGGTACTGCTTCCTATCAGAAACGCTGGGACAAGTATCTGGAATACCTGGCTATCGCAGTGGATAACCTGCACATGGCGATTAATTGTAATGTTATCCTTGGAGGAAATCTTTCCCGCTATTTGATTAATGACGATATCTTAAAGCTTCATGAACTAGTCAATAAACGGACAGCATTTCCTGCAGCTGAGCCATACATCAGCATCAGCTCCTGCTCCAACATTCCTTTATGTATAGGAGCCGCACTGCCCTTAATAGAAAAATACAAAAATAAGATTATGTAATGATACCAGGGTCAAAAGGTCATGCGTTTCATGCTTACATGAAAAAGCATGATTTTGGGACCCCTTAAACATGAAAAGAAGCTGCTGCTTCACAGATGAACAATCATCCATAGAGCAGCAGCCCTCTGTTTTAAAACTTCTTTACTTTACCATAGTTGCAAAATCTAATTCCTTGTCTGCATAATCTTTCACATTAGAAGAATCAATTACTACCGTGCCTGCATCTACGAACTCTTCCACACTTTCCCCATCAAATATTTTAATTGCTGTATCTACCGCAGTCTGCCCCAGAAGTACCGGATCGTTAGATGCTGTACATGCATATTTCCCGTCCTCAATTTGAAGGACCGCCTCCATCAAACCATCGACACCACATACTATGATATCTGTGAATCCCTGTTCGGCACATACCTGCGCTGCCCCAAGTGCCATGTCATCGTTATGGCCGAAAATAGCAACTACATCTTTGTTGGCCTGAAGTAAATCCTGTGTAGCTGGAATCGCCTTAGACCGGTCATAGTCGCAATAGGAGGACTGTACAATCTTCAGACCGGGAACCTTGTCTATTGCTTCATGGAATCCGTCTCTTCTGTTCATCATAGTTGTGGAGCCAGCCGTCCCCTGAATCTCAAGAATCGTTCCTGTAGCGCTTTCACCACCCAGCATCTCAATCAGCTTTTCACCGACCAGCCGTCCCATTTCTATGTTATCACGGCCAACCCATGCAGTATAATCCTTCTTTACATTCTTATCAACAGTTACAACAGGGATACCTGCATTTTTACAAGCTTCAATACCTGCAGAAGGGCCATCTTCATTTACCGGATTGATAATGAGCATATTAATTCCCTGCGAAATTAAATCCTGAATATCCTTATTTTGTTTTTCAATATCGTTGTCTGCATTAAGAGAAACAACACTGATGCCTTTCTCTTTAGCATAATCTTCGATAATGGGTGTCATATTTGCGAAAAAGGGTGTATCCTGTGAACAGTTAGAAAAGCCTATTTTAAGTTCGTCATCCTTTTTCACTTCTTTACTTGTTGTTTCCTGACTTTTGTCTGTACCGTCACTTTTGTTTTCGTTCTCTGTTGTAACGGCACCACAGCCTGCTGCGGCAAGCATCAAAGCAGCTGCCATTGTTAATGCTGTTAACTTTTTCAACTTCATGTTTTTTCCTCCTAAAAAATAATTTGATAATTAGCTTATCGGGGCCCCGATAATATCTGAAAAGCCGTGGCTATTCATTCTTGAGTGCAGTGGAGATTCCTCTACTCTTTTCCACCTTTTCCTTTAGAAACAAATTGATTTAGTAACAGTGCAAATATAATAATGGCGCCTTTTGCAATTCTCTGATAATAAGAAGGCAGCCCTACCAGGTTGAAAATGTTGGTGATAATCTGGAGCAAAAAGACACCGCCGAAGGTTCCCCCTATTGAGCCGATTCCGCCGCTTAAGCTGGCTCCCCCGATAACACTTGCGGCAATGGCATCCAATTCATAGCCATTACCGGCTGTAGGCTGTCCTGTGGACATCCAGGAAGCTGTCAGTACACCTGCAAACCCTGAAAGCAAGCCGCTTATCATATAGGTAAGGGCGTAATTTCTTTTTGTCTTAATTCCCGAGAGCATAGCCGCTTCACGATTTCCGCCGATGGCAAACAGGCTTCTTCCGAAAATGGAATACTTTAGCATAAAAGCAAAAATAGCCGTCAGGATAATCCAGAATAAACCACTGATAGCAACCCTGCCAAACAAAAACCCCCCGCCCAATATGTGAAAAGCATCGCCGAGTCCGAACACAGGATTTCCGCTTGTAGTCAACAGTGCGGCGCCCCGTCCGATCTCCATCATGGCAAGGGAAGCAATAAAGTCGGGGAGATTAAACCTTGCGATTAAAACACCTGTCAACAGTCCCATAGCTGTGCCTACTGCAATACCGGCAAGGCAGCCAAGCAGAATTGACGCACCGCTTCCGTTCATTTTCTCCACAATGATAGAGGCAATCATTCCGGAAAATGCCAGAACAGAACCTACAGAAAGGTCGATTCCCCCTAAAAGTATAACAAGTGTCATGCCGATTGCTACAATTCCGGGAATGGAGGCTTGCTGAAGTAGGTTCAGGAAATTCCCAAGGGTCAGGAAATTAGGCGATAAAATCGCAGATATTAGTATAAAAACAACGAGTAATATAGCTAAATTATACTTCCTGATAATCTCATTAAAGTTCATTTTTTCTTTCATTTCGTACACCTCCCAATTACTGATGCGTGCATAATCTGATCCGCATTAAAGTTTGCTTTATTAGTTTCCATCACCTGTTTTCCATCATATATTACATGGATATTGTCACTGACACGCAGCAGCTCCTGCAATTCCGAGGAAACCATAATAATGCTCTTTCCCATTCCTGTCATTTCGCGGATTAACTTATAAACCTCTTCCTTTGCAACTACATCTATCCCCTGCGTCGGTTCGTCCAGCAGCAATATATCACAGTCCTTCATCAGCCATTTTGCCAATATTACTTTCTGCTGATTTCCACCAGAAAGGCTGCCTGCCACGGTCTGAATGGAGGGAGTTTTAATGTTTAGTTTTTTCACATAGTCCCGGCATTCCTCATTTATGGTCTGATAATTGATTTTTGCCTTCTTTTTAAATTTAGGCAGAGATACCATTGTTATATTTTCCCAAACGGGTAAAAGGAGCACAAGACCCTGGGCTTTTCTGCTCTCCGGCGCCAAACCAATTTTATGCTGTACCGCTTCCTGGGAACTTTTAAAATTCACCTTTTCCCCATGAATCCGTATTTCTCCCTGCAGGACAGGTTTAAGTCCAAAAATGGATTGCAAAATTTCCGTTCTTCCTGCACCTACCAGCCCATAAAGTCCAAGTACTTCCCCCTTATGCAGTTTGAGGTTGACATCGGACACTTTATAATTACACATATCTTTTAATTCCAGAACAACTTCGTCAGATACTTTGTGGACCTCCGCCTCCTCATTTTCTATCTGGCATATGGTAATCCCAGTCATATATTCCACAAGGCTGTCCTCCGTCAGGCCGGCTACATTTTTGCAAATTACAAATTTTCCATCACGCAAAACCGTAATCCGGTCACCCACAACAAAAAGTTCTTCCAGATGATGCGATATATAGATAATTGTAATCCCCTTCTCCTTCAGATCGTGAATCACTTTTACTAAGATTTCAAATTCTGACTTTGACAGTGTAGAGGAAGGTTCATCCATTACAATCAGCTTAGCATTGCATGCCAAAGCCTTCATGATTTCTGTCAGCTGTCTCTGACCCATATTTAAGGAGGAGACTTTTGCTTTTGCATCAATTCGTATGTTAAGTCCATCCGCAAGCTCCTGGGTCATGCTGTAAACCTTCTTCCAGTCTACTGCCCCTAATCCAGTCCGGGGATAATTATTTATGTAGACGTTTTCCCCGACAGTCAATTCATTAAATAGAGACAGTTCCTGGTAAATAACCGCAATGCCTTCCTTTCTTCTTTTTTCTGTACTATGTGATTTAAGAAGTTTATTGTCAAAATAAATTTCTCCTTCATCTTCGGTGTACGCTCCCGATAAAACTTTCATTAATGTAGATTTCCCTGCCCCGTTGGCCCCTATCAGGCAATGCACTTCTCCGCGCCTGGCATCAAAATCGACCTGATCCAGGGCTTTTACACCAGGAAATATTTTAACGATTTTTTTCATTTCTAAAATATTTTCACCACACACATGTATTCCTCCCATTCATTTGCCTTTATGTAAATAAACTTTACATAAGAATACCTTTAAACTTGTTTTGTGTCAATTGTATTATTTGTATGTTTTTATACTTTCATTTTTGTGCAACATGCACTTTTAAATTGTTTTTTCATTTTTATTTGTACTTTTTTCATATAATTTTTATTTATATTTTGTGCAATTTATATAAATGCTATTGTTATATTTTTATCATTTATCTTTGTCAAATTTAATTGTTTTTGATAAATATACGGAGATTATTAATTTGTAGAGAGTATTTATTGTCGGATATCAAATATCTATGTAAAAATCTTATATTTGCTTGTGAAATAATTATTTACTGTAAAACCATCTGAAATTGTAACTAAAATTCGAATCTCTTTTTTGGTTATTTTTATCGGTTGACATAAAAATCAATTCATTGTAATCTTATGTAAATGTTATTTTCATAAGTTTTAAAATCACGTGATTCAAAATTTTTTATTTTACAGAGGATGGGGTAGTTCCTGTCCGGATAAACAAATCAACAGCATGAAAGGATGGAATGAATAATGAACAATATACCGGAGAAAATGAATGCAGTAGTTGCCTACGCTCCAGGGGACTATCGTCTCGAACAGGTGGAGACTCCCAGAGCGGGGGAGGGCGAAATGATTCTTAAAGTAGAGGCCTGCGGTATCTGTGCCGGAGATGTAAAGGCCTACCATGGAGCAAAGAGTTTTTGGGGCGGTGACGGGAACCCTCCCTATATTAAAGCACCCATGATTCCGGGCCACGAATTCGTAGGCCATGTAGTAGAAATGGGTCCAAATGTAAAAGGAGACTGGAAAATAGGTGACAGAATTTGTCCGGAACAGATTGTTCCCTGCGGTGAGTGCATGTTCTGTAAAACAGGACGCTACTGGATGTGCGAAAAGCATGATCTTTTTGGATTTCAGAATAATGTAAATGGTGGTATGGCCGAATACGTGCGTCTGACAAAAGAAGCTATTCCTTACCTGATCCCCGAATCACTTGCTATAGAAAAAGCTATATTGACAGAACCTTACGCCTGCTCATGGCACTGTGTTGACAGAGCACAGATTGGCAATACGGATGTTGTAGTCTTATCCGGTGTAGGCACTCTTGGTCTGGGCATGGTAGGAGCCATCAGGCAAAGGAACCCGAAGACATTAGTCGTGCTGGACATGAATGATGCACGTCTGGAAAAAGCAAAAGAGTTTGGTGCAGATATTATCATGAATCCGGGAAAGACAGACGTTGTCAGTGCCATTAAAGATTTAACCGGAGGTTATGGATGTGACATTTACATAGAAGCAACCGGACACCCTTCCAGTGTGGAACAGGGACTGCAATGTATACGCAAGATGGGCCGTTTCGTAGAATTTTCTGTTTTTGCCGAGAAAGTCTCCGTAGACTGGAGCATCATCAGTGACAGGAAAGAACTGGATCTGCTTGGGGTTCACTTAAGTCCTTATTGTTATGACACTGTGATCGACTGGATTGAAAGCGGTAAGCTTCCCACAAATGGCGTCGTATCACACAAACTACCGCTTGGCAGCTGGAAGGAAGGGTTTGATGCAGCAGCTGCCGGCGCAGAAGGAACTTTTAAAGTCGTGCTTGTACCGGGACTATAATAGACAGCAGCCACATAAATAATAATATAAACATTACAAACAGGAGGAGCTAGTCATGCAAAGGATTTTAAATAACCCCGATGATATTGTAGATGAAATGTTGGAAGGTTTCTTAAAGACTCATTCCGATATGGTGGAATCTACCGAAAATCCCCGGGTTGTAAAGGCAAAGAATATACCGGAGGGAAAGGTCGGCGTTATAACCGGCGGCGGTTCTGGTCACAAGCCGGCTTTTATAGGATATGTAGGAAAAAATATGTGCGATGCTGCTGCTGTAGGGGAAATTTGCTCCTCCCCCACTGCTGCTGCATTTCTGGATGCCTGCAAAGCCGTATCCCAGGATAAAGGCGTAGCCTGCCTTTACGGAAATTACTCCGGAGATAACATGAATGTGAAAATGGCTGTGAAAATGGCTAAAAAAGCTGGTATTACCGTAAAAACAGTAGTTGCCAACGATGATGTGGCATCGGCACCCAAAGATCAGAGGGAAAAAAGGCGGGGGGTTGCCGGTGAAATTTTTATGTGGAAGGCCGGAGGCGCAAAGGCGGCCCTGGGCGGCAGCCTGGATGAAGTTATCGCCGCAGCCCAGAAGGCAATTGACAATACCAGAAGTGTAGGCATCGGCCTGACCCCCTGTACTCTTCCCGCAGTAGGGCACCCCAATTTTGAAATCAAAGAAGGAACAATGGAGGTTGGTATCGGACATCACGGGGAACCGGGCATTGAAGTCTGTGAGCTGGAAACTGCCTCTCAGATGGCAAAACGCATGGTTGATATTGTTCTTCCTGATTATCCCTTTACAGAGGGCGATGAGGTTGCTGTCCTTGTTTCCGGCCTCGGAGCCACACCTGTTATGGAATTATATGTTCTTTATAATGAGATTGAAAAACTTCTGGGAGAAAAAGGTATACATATTTATAAATCTTATGTCGGAAATTACTTTACATCTTTAGATATGATGGGAGCCACCCTTACTGTCATGAAACTAGATGATGAGCTGAAAGAACTTATAGACCTGCCTGTTTACACAATGGGGATGAAGCAAATATAGGGGGAATGACAATGACTGTATTTAAAAACGCAGATGGAAAACCAGTTTTGCTTAACATAGTAAAAGCAATTCAAGACAATAAAACCTACCTGGGAGACATAGACGGTCTGATTGGCGATGGCGACCACGGCATGAATATGAACAAAGGATTTACACTTTTCGAAACCCGTTTTAAAGATAAGGATTTCACATTCACAGAGGGACTGGATGAATTAGGAAATATCTTGTTTTCGGAAATAGGTGGTTCTATGGGGCCTATTTATGGAACAATTTTTATGGATACCTCCGAGGCGGGGGAGGATTTAGACACTATTACTGTTTCTGACCTGAGTACTATGCTGGAAGCGGGATTAAAAGGACTTCAGGAAATCGTAGAGGCACAGGTGGGGGATAAAACTCTGGTAGATACCTTGTCTCCTGCAGTCGACAGCTTGAAAGCCTCCGCCGCTGCTGGGGAAGATTACAATACTGCACTGGAAAAAATGAAGGCTGCAGCAGAAGCCGGCAAGGAATCTACAAAAGACCTTGTTGCTAAATTTGGACGCTCCAGCCGGCTTGGCGAACGTTCCAGAGGTGTATTGGATGCGGGTGCCGTGTCCTGCTGTATCATACTGACAGCCATGGCAGACGGAATTTGCAAAGAATTGTCCTCACACAGATAGTAACAGAAACCAGGAAATACATTCAGGTATGCTTTTCTGCTGTATAACCAAAAAGCATACCTGTTGTTATGCCTGAGGCTTTTTCAAGTCTATAAAGCCTGGGCTTTTTCTATGGTCTGTATCCATTCCTTTTGCAATTCCCATGTCATTCCCTGTGTGTATTCATCGTCCTCCACAGGGACCTCCAGCAGATTGCTCCAGCTTTTCTTAATTTTCTGCTTTTCGTTGGGGTAAAATGGGGTCGAGAATATTGCCAGATTATCCCGGATTCCTCTCTTTTCAAGCCACTTTTGAAACTCTGCTTCTTCCTGCTCCGATTTTCCAACATAGTTTAGATTCAGAATCCGGCTCCATTTGCGGGTATCAAAGGTAATAAGCTTTTCCTTGGGAATCCTCAGCTCTAGATAATACATCCCCTCGCTTCCATAAATATGACGTGCATATTTATAGAGCCAGACAGGACTTTCTGCATCCGCAGGCTTCGGAATCAACTCTTTGGCACATTGCGCGAGATACTGATATGCTTCCTGGAAAATCCACGCAGTCTCTTTATATTTTTCTTCCACATAACTTTTCTTTACAATATACCGACCAGTTTCATTCAGAGTATCCATTACTATCTCCTGCTGTCCGCTCCACATTGTAACTGTTTCATCAGCTTTCACAGTGCTCCGCCTCCTTTACCCACTCCTTCTTAAGCTCCCAGGTAGTTGCAAACCCCTTTTCCAGAGATTCCGGCGGCATTGTAAACAAACGCTCCCAGCTGTCAATAATCTTCCTTTTTAATAGAGGATAGTGGTTTCCTTTTGCAGATTCTGCCAGCGCAGTTTCATCGACAATACCATACTTCTTAAGCTCCTTCTCAAAATTCTCCCGGTCCTTTTGATCCTTCGGAACATACATGAGGTTTCCCCGATAATCCCACTTTTCCATGTCGATAACCAAAACCTCTTCCTCTGGGATTTCCACTTTCAGAATAACGGTATTCTGAATCTTCTGCAGCCGAAAATCTTCTGACAGAGAAAACCATATTGGGTATTTTGCATCTTCTGGAATGCTGATATAATCTCTGCTCTTTCGAGTATACCATTCATAAAGTTTTAAGTAGTAATCAGCAATTGTGTCATTTTTAGCCCGGATGTACTCTTCTTTCACCTTGTAGCACCCTGTGCACTCTATTTCCTTCCACACCTGGGGAACTTGGCGTGTCCAGCCAATTAATGCTGCCAACTGGTTTTCCCTCCTTCACATTACTAGTTAATATATCCTGCCTTTTTCAGTATATCTTTTGCCTTTTCCATGTTTACATCAGATACCAATATCACCGGTCCCGTACAGCCCATCCCGCTGTCCGCGTATATGCCTTCTTTCCACAATGCCTTTACACCGTCCTCCAAATCCATAATCTCGATCCCGGGGATCTGCTCCGTCACGACCTCTTTCGGCGGTGCTGTCACTT
>ENA-UOOM01001852-UOOM01001852.1-fermentation-metagenome-genome-assembly--contig:-NODE-1852-length-19048-cov-3.187437_pt1 | contig 19048 bp, 16 predicted proteins | sample MGYA00245781_ERZ724031 | MGnify/ENA primary metagenome ERZ724031 (study PRJEB28704, sample SAMN03018317) | fermentation metagenome | biome: anthropogenic terrestrial biome; feature: soil; material... | reverse complement strand
TCGATGGGGTGCAGCAGCCCTCCCCGCCCCACGACGGCGTCCAGGTCGCCGGGCGTGACGCCCCGCCTCCCGAGCATGGCCGTTATCTCCTCCAGCCGAAAGTCCTCCTGCTCCATGACGGAGGCGTACTTCCCGAGCACGTCCACGTCATAACGCTGCGTCTCGTTCCAGACCTCGGCGCCGTCCTCGAACAGGGCTACTTTGGTGCTGGTGGAACCCGGGTTGAGCGCTAGGACTTTCATGGTCATCGCAGACGCGGCGTCTACTTCTGGAAGTCCGACAGGGCCACGGCGGCGGCGATGGACAGCAACTTCGCCCTCGACGAGTCGGCCCGGCTTGTGAGCACGATGGGGGCGGCGGCGCCCAGGATGAGGCCCGCCGTCTCGTTCTTCGAGAAGTACACGATGGCCTTGGCCAGCATGTTTCCTGACTCGATGTTCGGCACGATGAAGACGTCGGCCTTCCCGGCCACGGGCGAGACGATGCCCTTGGTCCTGGCTGATTCCTCGCTCACGGCGTTGTCCAGCGCGAAGGGGCCGTCCACGACGCAGTTCTTTATCTGTCCGCGCCGGTTCATCTGGGTGAGGGCCGAGGCCTCGAGGGTCGCGGGCATATCGGGGTTCACCACCTCCACGGCGGCAAGCACGGCCACCTTGGGCTCGGCCACGCCGAGGGCCCGGGCGAAGTTCACCGTGTTCTGGGTGATGTCCGCCTTGGCGGCGAGGTCGGGGTACATGTTGAAGGCCGCGTCGGCGACGAAGAAGATGCGGTCGAAGCCCTCGATGCTGTGGAAGTAGCAGTGGGAGATGGTGTTCTTGCCCACGCGGAGCCCCACTTCCTTGTGGAGCATGGCCCGGAGGAAGTTGTTGGTGTGGATCTGCCCCTTCATGTAGATGTCGGCCTTCTTCGACGATACCTGGGTCACGGCCGTGATGCCCATGTCGGGCTCGTTCTGCTCCTCCATGACCTCGTAGTTGGCCAGGTCCACGCCGGCCTCCTTGGCCGCGGCCTCCATCTTATCCCGCCGACCGACGAGGATGGCGTCGGCAAAGCCGCCCTTCCGGGCCTCCTCGATGGCGGAGAGCAGCCCGGCCTCCTCGGCCATGGCCACGGAGAGCTTCTTTGGTCCCTTCTCCTTGCCGATCTTCTTCGCGTAGTCCAGAAGCTGCGCCAGCGAACGAATCTGTTCCATACCAAAACCCCCTTGAGATAGTGTAGTGTCAGCTCCTGGCCACCACTGCGCCGAGAGCGATTGAAAGCAGTTTCGTCTCCATGCTGTCGAACCGGCTCGTCAGGACGACGGGCTTCCTGGCGCCCAGGACCACCCCCGCGCCGCGGCCGCCCGACAGGTTGATCAGCACCTTGCCCATGAAGTTCCCCGACTCGATGTCGGGCACGAGGAGTATATCCGCCCGGCCGGCCACGGGGGACGTCATCTTCTTAATCTTGGCGGCCTCCTCGCTCACGGCGTTGTCCAGCGCGAAGGGGCCGTCCACGATGCACCCCGAGATCTGCCCCCGTTCGTTCATCTTGGCCAGCGCCGCCGCGTCGAGCGTGGCGCGCATGTCCGGGTTCACCACCTCCACGGCGGCAAGGGCGGCCACTTTGGGCTCGGCGACGCCGATCTTGTGGTAGCATGCCACGGCGTTCTCGAGGATCTGCGCCTTGGCGTTCAGATCGGGGTAGGTGTTCATCCCTCCGTCGGTGATGCCGACGACCCGACCGTTCATGGTGGGGATCTCGAACAGGAAGAGGTGGGAGAGCAGGGAGCCCGTCCTGAGCCCCCACTCCTTGTCGAGGATGGCGTGCAGCAGCGCCGACGTCTTGACGAGCCCCTTCATGAGCAGGTCCGCCTCGCCCGAGGAGACCATCTTCACGGAGCGCGCCACGGCCGTCCCGTCGTCCTTCTCATCCACGACGGATATCCCGTCGAGGTCGAGGCCGTCCTGCTCGGCCAGCCGACGGATCCTCTCTCCGTCCCCCAGGAGGATCATCTGCACGATGCCCTCCCTCTGGGCGCGGACCGCCGCCGCCAGGGCGTCGTCGCCGTAGGGGCACGCAAGGGCGAGGGTCATCGGGGACCCCTTTTTGCTCTCCTCAAGAAGAAAATCCAGCTTGTCCACGGTTATCTCCTCTCCTCCCCCGTATAGTCGGCGTACATCATACCCGTCTCCTCACCCCGAAGCACCCGAAGGGCTCCCTGAACAAGGGCCGGCATCTCGTCCTCGCCGGGGTAGACCAGGGCCGGGGCGATCCACTGCACCCGCTTCTGTATGAGGGCCACGAAGTCGCTGTCGAAGGCGATCCCGCCGGTGAAGAGGACGGCGTCCACCTCGCCCGAAAGCACGGCGGCGCAGGCCCCTATCTCCTTGGCGATGGCGAAGGCCATGGCCTCGTAGGCCTCCTTCGCCCGGGCGTCGCCTTCGGCGATCATGGTCTTCACCTCCCGGACGTCGCTCGTCCCGGTGTAGGCCGAGAGCCCGCCGCGTCCGACGATCTTCCGGAGCATCTCGTTCATGGTCAGTTCGCTGCCGCAGCACATGCGGACGAGGTCCCCCGACGGCACGCCCCCGGCCCGCTCCGGCGAGAAGGGGCGGAAGTCGTTGCCGTTGTTCGTCTCCACCATGCGCCCCTGCTTGTGGGCGCAGACGGTGATCCCTCCACCGAGGTGGACCACGATGAAGTTCAGGGCGTCCCAGGGCTTGCCCAGGTCCTTCGCGGCGCGGCGGACCGTGGCCTTCACGTTCAGGGCGTGCCCCAGAGAGACCTTCGGCAGCTCTGGCAGCCCCGTGATCCGCGCCACGGGGTCGAGCTCGTCCACGGCCACGGGGTCCACGATGAAGGCGGGGACGTTCCTCGGGCGACCGATGGCGTCGGCGAGAATGCCGCCGAGGTTCGAGGCGTGCTCCCAGGGTTTGCCCACGCGGAGGCGCTTCAGCAGCGCTTCGTCCACCACATAGGTGCCGCCGGGGATGGGGTCCACGATCCCTCCCCGGCCGACGACGGCCGAGAGGGCGTCGAGGGACGCTCCGTGCGCCACGATGGCCGCTTCGATGGTGCGCAATCGAAACTCGAACTGATCGGCTATGGATGGATAGGGGTCCAGCTCCTTGGGGTCGTGGCGGATCGTCTCGCGCCACAGCTCCTCGTCGTCCCTGAACCACGCTATCTTCGTGCTCGTGGAGCCGGGGTTGATCGCCAGCACTTCGAAGGCCATGTCCACTCTCCCCTTTCGGGAACGTTCCCCGCGGTTTTTCTGTTTCGAAGGCTATCGTCGGAATGTACTGCATGTCATTATACAATATCGCCCCGGGGCCGAGGAATTTTCCGCGGACTCGGTGAAAAAACCCGTGCATATTTCCCCATGAGACAGTATACTTCCCTAGGTATGCGATCTCTTTCGAGGTGATGTTGATGGCACTCTGTTACATGGACGGACAGTTTCTTCCCATCGAAAAGGCGACCCTCCCCGTGTCGGACACGATCATCCTGCGGGGTGTGGGCGTCTTCGAATCCATTTGCACCTTCCGGCGGCGGCCCCTCATGCTGACCCCCCATCTGGAGCGGCTCATCCGGTCGGCGGCGGCCTCCTCCATCCGGGTGCCCCTGACGATGCCGGCGATGAAGGACGTCGTGTACGAGGGGATCGCGAAGCTCCAGGACGAATGTCTCGTGCGCCCCTACATCACCGGCGGCGACATCTTCCTGGACGGGCAGTTCCCTTCCCCCAGGTTCTTCACGCTCTTCGAGAAGGTGCAAAAACCCTCGCCCGACGTCTACGACAAGGGCGTCATGCTCCTCCCCGTGGACGAGGAGCGGCACAACCCGAACGTGAAGAGCACGAACTACATGCTCTCCTACACGGAGTACGCCAAGTGCAAGGAGGCCTTCGAGATCCTCTACGCTCCCGGAGGGGAGATCACCGAGGCCGGGCACAGCACCTTCTTCCTCTACATCGAGGGGACCCTCGTGACGGCCCCCCTCTCCCGGGTGCTGAAGGGCACCACGCGGGAGATCGTGCTTCAGCTCGCCGAGGAGAAGGGCATGAAGGTGGAGCAGCGGACACCGCTGCTCTCGGAGCTGCCCCGGGCCCAGGAAGCCTTCATCACGGGCTCCATGAAGGAGATCGTCCCCGTGGTGCGCATCGGTCAGCAGGTCATCGGCTCGGGGACCCCGGGCCCCGTGACGAGGATGCTCCACCGGACCCTGCTCGAGGAGATCATCCGGTGGCTCGAGTAGAGGCGGTCAACAGAGCGAACGAGGGAGCCGAAGGGCTCCCTCGTCTCTTTTCAGGGGGGTGCGGGCAGGGTCATTCCTCCGCCATGAAGGGGTAGCCGACCTCCTCGGGCGGGAGCAGGTTCTCCTTGATCGCCCGGGGGCTCGTCCACCGGACGAGGTTGAGGATGCTCCCCGCCTTGTCGTTCGTGCCCGACGCCCGGGACCCGCCGAAGGGCTGGCGCCCCACAACGGCGCCCGTGGGTTTGTCGTTGATGTAGAAGTTCCCGGCGGCGTTGCGCAGCACGTCGGAGGCATGGACGATGGCCTGCCGGTCCCGGGCGAACACCGCCCCGGTGAGGGCGTAGGGCGACGTGGCGTCACAGAGCCGCAAAACGCCGTCGAAATCCTCGTCGTCGTAGACGTAGAGCGTCAACACCGGACCGAAGAGCTCCTCCTCCATGGTCGGGGCGCGCGGGTTTGTCGTCTCGATGACCGTGGGTTCGACGAAGTATCCCCTGCTCTTGTCCCCTTCACCGCCGAAGAGCACCCGCGCCTCGGCCGACGCCTTCGCCTCGGCGATGGCCTTCATGCAGCGGTCGTAGGACTCCTCGTCGATGACGGCGTTGACGAAGTTTCTGAAGTCCCGAGGGTCCCCCGTTCGGACGGCACCCAGCATATCCCCGACTTGACCGACGATCTCGTCCCGAAGGCTTGCCGGGATATAGCACCGCGACAGGGCGGAGCACTTCTGCCCCTGGTACTCGAAGGCCCCCCGCACGATAGCCGACGCGACGGCCAGGACATCCGCCGACGGATGCACCACGGCGAAGTCCTTCCCGCCCGTCTCGCCCACGATGCGCGGGAAAGACCGATGGCGGTCCATGCTCTCCCCCACGGTCCGCCACATGGCCCTGAAAACCTCCGTGGACCCGGTGAAGTGGAGACCGGCGAAGTCCCGATGGCGGAGCGCAACGGCGCTGCTCACGCGACCCGGCCCGGGGAGGAAGTTCACGACCCCCGCCGGGACACCGGCCTCCTCGTAGATCGTCATGAGAAGGTAGTTCGAAAGCAGCGCCGCGGTGGACGGCTTCCACAGGACCACGTTCCCCATGAGGAGGGGAGCAAGGACGAGGTTCGAGGCGATGGCCGTGAAGTTGAAGGGCGTGACGGCGTAGACGAAGCCCTCGAGCGGGCGGTAGTCCATGGAGTTGAGACAGCACGTCTCGCTCCCGGGCTGCTCGCCGTAGAGCCTGGAGGCGTACCAGACGTTGAAGCGCAGAAAATCGGCGGTCTCCGCCACGGCGTCGATCTCCGACTGGTGGACATTCTTGCTCTGCCCCATCATGGTGGCGGCGGACAGGGCAAAGCGATACTTCGTCGATACAAGCTCCGCCACCCGGAGCATCACGGCGGCGCGGTGTTCCCAGGGGAGGGCAGCCCAACGCTCCTTCGCCGCCAGGGCCGCTTCGATGGCCAGCTCCACCTCGGCGGGGCCGGCCTTGTGATAGGTCGCGAGCACGTGACCGTGGTCGTGGGGCATGACCACATCGCCCCTGTCACCCGTTCGGATCTCACGTCCGCCGATGATCAGCGGAATATCGGGGCACCGGGACGATACCTCGTCCAGCGCCACCTTCAGCAACCGCCGCTCCCCGGAGCCCGGCCGGTACTCCAGCACCGGTTCGTTCTTCGGTTCGGGGTACGAAAAACGCATGGTCCTCATGAGCCCTCTCCTCCTTCTCTCTCGAAGCGCCGGCGCTCAAGACTTCTCTACCGGCATCCCGATTATAGGAAGGGGGGAGGAGCGGGACAAGAATTAGTCTCTATCGGTCGATTGTGTTTCCTTTTGGCAACGGGCTTCCTCGAGAGAGTAGAGCTTCGCGGGCCGACCCACTGCGGAGAGTTTGAGTTCGCTCTTCACCTCGCCCTGATCGGCCAGCAGTTCGAGGTAGCGTCTCGCGCTCGTCCGCGATATTCCGAGCATCTTTCCCGCCTCGGCGGCGGAGATGGGGCGGGCCGACCGCCGGAGCAGCGTGACAAGGCGTGCGAGGATCCCCTCCTGGTACCCCTTCGGAGCAACCCCCTTCCCGGCCCCGATCCGCATGCGAAAACCGAGGAGCCTGTCCAGATCCTCCTGGCGCCAGGGACCGGACCGGTTCACGAGCCTCGCGCAGTACTCCCCGTAGGCCTCGATCGCCTTCGCGAGACGCCTCCATTCAAAGGGTTTGATGAGGTAGTCGAAGGCCCCGGAGCAGATAGCCTTTCGGACGGCCATAGGGGACTTCTCCGACGAGAGGACGATGAAGTCCGTCCTCGGGAACTCGCTCCGTATCGCAAGAAAGGCGTCCGCTCCCTCATCGCCGAGGATCGCGATGTCGAGCAACACCAGGTTGGTTTCGTCCTCATCCATGCGCCGCAGCACGGACAGAAGCCCGGCTTCGTCAGCGGCCGTTCCCGTCACCGTATATCCGGTGACGGCCTCGATCATCTTTCTGTACAGAGAGGTCAACATCGCGTCGGACTCGGCAATGACAATATTGATCGTGGGCATAGAGCGTCTCCTTCAGTGAAAACTGTTTCACACCAGAAAATTGTAACCCAGTTGCATTGTATATTCCAGAGCGTCCGCGGCGGGGCGAGCCCACCGCTCAGGCACCTGAGACCCGAGGAGAGCGTCGGCCATCAGGAGCATCCTTTTCGTCCACCCGTGTTTTTTGCGGAAAAATGTTGTACAATGGCGCCGTTGTTCATGAGAAGATAAGCCGTCTTCCCGATCTCTTCACGAAAACTCTTCCTGCAAGGAGGACCGCCGTGTGGAATTGCTGATTGAACAGCTCTTCAACGGCCTCATCGCCGGGGCCATGTACGCGCTCATCACCCTGGGACTCACTCTCGTATACGGCGTCATGAAGATTCTCCACGTCGCCCACGCCTCGGTCTACACCGTCGGAGCCTATGTCGGCCTCTATCTCTACACCATGACGGGGAACCTCCTTCTCGCCCTCGTCGGCAGCATGGTTTTCTGCGCCGCTCTCGGCGTCTGCATCGAGCGATTCGTCTACTACCCCCTGCTCAAATACCCCGCCTACGTCTCCCTGATCAGCAGCATCGCCATCCTCATAGGCGTGGAGGAGACCTGCCGTCTCGTCGCGGGGCCCGAGGTCCGATCCTTCCCCGCCGCCCTCCCCTTCCCCACCCTCCGCCTCGGGGCGTTGACCGTCTCCCCGGTCGTCACGATGACCTTCGTCGTGACCGTCGTCATCCTCGCCCTCCTCTGGTTCATCATGACGAGGACGGAGCTCGGACTGGCCATGCGGGCCGTCTCCCAGGACATTGAAATCGCCTCGGCCATGGGCGTGAACACGCAGCGAACGGTGGCCATCACCTTCGTGATCGGCTCCGCCATCGCAGCCGTCGCCGGGATTCTGACGGGCATCTACTACAACCAGGTCTACCCCATGATGGGGACCGTCCCCGCCTACAAGACCCTGGCTCTCATCGTCGTCGGGGGGATGGGGTCCGCATCGGGGGCCGTCCTGGCCTCCCTTCTGCTCGGCATCGCCGAGACGCTCCTCATAGGCTTCGCGAACATCCCGCTGCCCCGGGACGCCCTGGCCTTCATCGCCATGATCATCATCCTCATGTGGCGCCCCACGGGCCTTCTCGGCAAAAGAGGGGGGAAGTGACACCATGAACGCCTACATGATGGGGGTCGCCACCCAGATCGTCATCCAGGCCATCGCCGCCTACGGCCTGAACATTATCGTCGGCTACGCCGGCCAGATCTCCCTGGGGCACGCGGCCTTCCTCGGCATCGGAGCCTACTCGAGCGCCATGCTCACGACGGCCGGAGGGCTCACCTTCTGGCAGGCGCTGCCCGTCGTCCTGCTCATCGTGGGGAGCATCGGCTTCCTCTGCGGCCTGCCCAGCCTTCGGGTCAAACACGACTTCCTGGCCATCACCACTATCGGCATCAACTTCATCGTCGTGGCCGTCTTCCAGTACACCCCGGCCCTCGGGGGCGCCCTTGGGATCGGCGGCATACCCAGAATAAACCTTTTCGGTACGGCGCTCCGGACCAACGGCTTCTTCTTCCTCTGTCTCTTCTTCCTCGCGGTCGTGATCCTTCTGTCCTGGGCCTTCACAAAAACCTGGGCGGGGCTCGCCTGCTTCGCCGTACGGGATAACGAGACGGCCGCCTCGAGCATGGGGGTCTCTCCCGTGCGGACGAAGCTGACGGCCTTCGTCGTCGGGACCCTCATGGCGGGGCTCGCCGGGGCGCTCTACGCCCACTACATGCGCTTCATCGCCGCCGACTCCTTCGCCTTCTCCGTCTCGGTGACCCTTCTCTCCCTGGTCATCGTGGGCGGGATCGGGACGGTCTTCGGCCCCCTCCTCGGCGCCGTCATCCTGGGCGTCCTGCCCGAGGTCTTCCGGCCGCTGGTGGACTACCGCATGTTCCTCTACGCCGCCCTGCTCCTCTTCATGATCCGCTTCCGCCCCGAGGGCATCCTCGGACGAAGAAAAAAGCGCGTCACCGCTCCGGCTGTTGCCGACAAGGGCGCCGACACGGCAGAGGGAGGTGCCTGATATGGACGCCCTGCTCTCCGTCCGGAACCTGACGATCCGCTTCGGCGGCCTGACAGCTGTGCAGGATGTGAGCTTCGATCTCGCCGCGGGGGACATCCTCGGCCTTCTCGGGCCAAACGGCGCAGGCAAGACGACGTGCTTCAACATGATCTCGGGGGTCTACACCCCCTCCTCGGGCGAAATCCTTCTCGAGGGGCGCCCCATCCAAGGCCTTCCGCCCCACAGGATCGCGAACCTCGGCATGGGGAGGACCTTCCAGATCGTCCACCCCTTCGCCGGACTCACCGTTTTGGACAACGTCTGCGTGGCCCTCGGGCACGACCGCTACTCGAGTTTCCTCGGGGCGTACGGCCGGTGGGACAGGCCGAAAATCCGCCGCCGCGGACAGGAGATCCTCGAGACCGTGGGCTTGCAGGATCTGGCGGACAGGGTCTCGGGCACCCTCCCCCTGGGCAACCTGAGAAAGCTCGAGATCGCCCGGGCCCTCGCCCTCAACCCCAAGGTACTGCTGCTGGACGAGTCCTTCTCAGGGCTCCGGCACGAGGAGATCGTCATCATCGAGGAGCTGGTGCGCAGAATCCGGAGCCTCGGAGTCTCCATCCTGCTCATCGAACACAACATGAAGGTGGCCATGGGGCTCTCGGACAGGATCATCGTGCTCGACCACGGCCGGAAGCTCGCCGAGGGCCTTCCCGCCGAGATAACGGAGAATCCGGAGGTCATCGAGGCCTACCTCGGGAGGAAGAAAAGCCATGTTGCTTGAAATCCGGGGACTGACCGTGCGCTACGGCGACGTCCAGGCCGTCCACGACGTGAACCTCTCCGTGGAGCGGGGCGAGCTGGTCAGCATCATCGGCGCGAACGGGGCGGGCAAGACGAGCATCCTGCGGTCCATCATGGGGCTCCAGACATCCGCCGCGGAGGTCATGAACTACAACGGAGAGGACATCCGCTCCATGCCGCCCCACGTCCGGGCCAAAAAGGGGCTTCGCATCGTCCCGGAGCGGGCGCGTATCTTTCCGGACCTCACGGTCTACGAGAACCTCCGCATGGGGGCCTACCAACAGTCGGCCAACTTCAGAGAGCGCGTCGAGACGCTCTATACCCTCTTTCCCATCCTGGCCGAACGATCCGTCCAACTGGGGTCGACCCTCTCGGGGGGCGAACAGCAGCAGCTCGCCATCGCCCGGGCCCTCGTCTCCCAGCCGGAGCTGCTTCTCGTCGACGAGGTCTCCATGGGGCTCATGCCGAAACTCGTCTCGGAGGTTTTCGCAGTCCTTCAATCCCTGAACAGGGATTCGGGGCTCACTATCCTGCTTGTGGAGCAGAGCGCCCTCCTCTCCCTGGAGATATCCCACCGGGCCTACGTGCTCGAGACGGGCGAGATCCGGCTGGAGGGTTCGGCGCAGGACCTTCAGAACGACCGCAGGGTACAGGAGGCGTACCTGGGGATGTAATGAGACGTGCCGGCCTCGGGCCGGAGGAAGAGGGTCTCCGAGGGGGCCCTAATTTTCGGGAGGTGTTGTGTATGAGAAGGCTTCGCATGCTCGCTGTTCTGTTGGTTGTTGCCCTGCTCTCCGTCGGGCCGGCCTTTGCCCAGGAGACGATCAAGATCGGGATGCTCGCACCCCTCACGGGTTTCGCGGCGGCGGACGGCTTCAGCGTGTACGAGTCCGTGAAGATCGCCGTGGACAAGGTGAACGCAGAAGGCGGAGTTCTCGGAAAGAAAGTGGAGCTTGTCTGCTACGACGACGCGGCGGACCCCAAACAGTCCGTTCCCCTTGCCTACAAGCTCATCGAGCAGGACAAGGTCGTCGGCTTCGTGGCCGGCTCCTACAGCCTTCCGACCCGCGCCGTGTCGGCCATATTCAACGACGAGGAGATTCCTCTCGTGTCGGCCTACGCCCTGCACCCGGACATCACCATAGGGGACTACACCTTCCGTAACGGATTCCTCGGGACCGTGGAGGGGAAGGGAGCGGCCCACGTGGCCGTGGAGCTGCTCAAGGCGAAGAAGATCGCCCTCATCGTAAGCGACAACGACTTCGGCACCACCCTGTCCCAGGGGTTCGACGAGTACGTCAAGGGTGTGGACGGCGTTCAAATCGTGTCCACCCAGAGATACCCCATGAGCGAGAAGGACTTCAAGCCCTACCTGTCGAAGATGCAGGCGACGAACCCCGACGTCCTCTTCTTCAGCGGCTACTACTTCCAGATGGGACCGGCGCTGAAGCAGGCCAGGGAGATGGGGATCACCATCCAGTTCATCGGCGAAGAGGGGGCGGACTCCCCCAAGACCGCAGAGATCGCCGGCAGCGCTGCTGAAGGGCTCATCATCGTCACCAACCTGAACCGGGACGACGAACGGCCCTTCGTTCAGGAGTTCCTCGCGACCTACCGGAAGCTCCACTCCATAGAACCCGACATGGTCGGCGCCTCCGCCTACGACGGCTTCATGCTCATCGTCGACGCCATCAAGAAGGCCGGCACCACCGACGGCCCCGCCGTCGCCAAGGCCCTCTCCGAGACGAAGAACTACGACGGCCTGACGGGCCTCATCGCGGGCTTCGACGCCGACGGCGAGGTTGTGAAACCCATACAGATCCAGACCGTCAAGGACGGCCTGTTCCGCTACTACGGGGTCATCACCGACCCGAAGCTCATCACCCCGAGCAAGTAACTCCATTCAGCACTGCGAAAGAGGGGCCGGAACGTCTTCGTTCCGGCCCCTCTTATCCTGTCCGAACACTTCACGATAGAGATCACGGAGAGAGAAGCCACAGAAAAACCGTGACGGCGAGGAGGTCGGCGCTTCCTCCGGGAGAGATGTTCCGCTCCGTGAGGGCACGGTCCAGAGCGAAGGTCGCCTCTCTCCCCTCGGGGGACCCTGCTCCTCCGAGAGCGAGGACCTTCGCCGCGCCGTCCCGCACGAGACGAGACCCCTCCGGCCCTCCCCGGGCGAGGACGTTGGTGTCCTCAGTGACGGTACAGAGGGTCAGGAGGCAGTTCACCAGGGCGTCGTTCAAGGAGGTCCCCTCGCTCAGATCGGATCGAAGCCTGGGAAGCCCGTGATTCAAGACGGAGGGGAATCCCTGCTCCACTTCCCCCCGTATTCCTGTGGCACCGTACCGAAGATAGAGCCTCTCCCCCCATGTGCGACGGGCATCGGCTTTTTTCTCGAGCCCCGAGAAGTCCCTCTCCACGATTCCTTGCACGATCCGGGCGGCGTAGGCCGAGCAGGTTTGGTCAGTCACCGGCACATCGGCCGCCGCGAGGTTCCCCGCCGCAGCGCAGAGGATTCCGAGGGAGAAAATGAGCCCCTTATGCGTGTTGACCCCTCCCGTGGCGGCCAGCATGGCCCGCTCCGCCTCCAGGCCCCGCGCCCTGAGGAGAGGGAGCAGCTGTGCCGGCTCTTCGCCCCCGAAGTCCCAGCCAAGCTGGACAAAGACCTCCCACCAAGGGGCCAGCGCGGCGGCGCTGCGAAGAAACGTGAAATAGTCCATGTCCTTGTGAGCACCGTTCGTCAACGGGTCCACAAGCCCCGGCTTCGGCGCCGCCGCCGTCTCGAAGAGCAGGGCCTCGGCGGCCTTTGCCGCAAGAGAGGAGATGCTGCGACCCTTCTTCGGTGCGGGGCGCTCGAGGATTTCGAGAACGCACCGGTTCGTCTCCTCGACTGTGTGGGCGCGAGCGACGATGCACTCCGACGCAGTGCCCCCGCAGACGTAGCACCGTCTCGGAGGGAGGTCTGACGCCCTCCGCTCCACGCAACGGAGCGCTCCGTCCATGATGTCCACGTCGGCGAGGTCTCCCCAGGGGTGGTTCTCCTCGAAGTGCACGGCGCCCCTCTTGACCTCGTCCGCGCCCCCTAGGACGAGGCAGTACCCCTCCGGACCGTCGCCGCCGACGAGGTACTCCTCCTCGGTGACGGTCATCCCCATCCTGTCGAAAAAGCGGAGCAGCGAGTCGAAGAGGGGCTTTCCGAAAGAGTTGCGCCGGTCATCCAGGCGCAGGGAGGAGGGCATTCGCAGGGTGAACGTCACGAGGACCCTCCCGGGCGGCATGGCGGACGCTTTTCTTCGGCGTCTGTTCCACCGGGCCTCTCGGGCGTCCAGTATGGAGGCGGTCACCATCTCTTCTCGCCCCTCTCCCGGCGTTCCATCAGTGTCTCCCCTCGTTCATGCGGATCTTTTCGAGGACGGGGCCGGCTTCCTCGGAGTGGAGCCAATCCCACGTGGCGGCGGGGACAAGCTGTTTCACCTCATTGATCCGTCCCTCCCGAAGAAGTGCGCGCACACGGGACGCGCTGACCGCCTCCCCGTGCAGGGCAAACCGGGGAAGTTCGCGAACCTGCACCCCTCCGTCGCCCCCGGGGAGGGTACTCTTCATCGTCTCATTGTAGACGGACGTCACGGGGCAGTAGGGCTCCGTCCCCACGAAACGTGTCCTCACCCTGAGGGGCGGGGCGATGTGCTGTCTGAAGAGTTCGAGGTCGAGGAGGGCGTGGAGCTCCGTTATCGCGCTCTCCCCCGCCTTCATCCGGGTAAAGTACGTCGGAAAAGTTGCGGACGAGATGACATAGGGTCCTCCGGGCAGCACGGAGACGTTGTCCAGGTCGCGGGTCCCCTCCCGGACAAGGCGTATTCTCGTCTCGAAGGGGAAAACCGAACGATCCTCCTGCACCACGAGGACATAGAGCCACGGACTCTCCCGGGACGCCCATTCGATGAGACGACGGTGCCCCACCGTGAAGGGGTTGCAGTTCACCACCACTGCCCCGGCCGCTTCAGGCCTCCCCTTCGAGAAGCTCCGCAGCCCATCCTTCCACTTCGTTATCCCCTCTCCGCCCCACTCCAGAAGCGCGGCGGCGAGTCCGGTGGAGCGGCTGCGCGCAGCGGCCAGGACCACGAATCCGAGGGACTCGAACCGCGGAGCCTCTTCCGGCTTGGTGTAGAGGAAGATGTGCTCCATCCTTTCGTCCAGGGCTCTCTTCAAGAGCGCCGAGACCACCGTGGAGGCGAGCCCCTCGCCCTCGAACTCATGAGCCACGGCGATGCCCTGCAGGACGTTCCCCACCAGCGATCCCGTTGCCACAAGCAGGCCATCGGAGAAGAAGCCGAGGACCAGATCCTCGCCACCGGGGACGGCAAGCCACCGGGAATGCAAAAGGGCCTCTCTCTCCGCCAGCTCCCACGGCTCTCTCAGAATCCGATCCTCGACTCCGATCATCTGCATCGCTCCCTCAGCGCAACGATCGACAGAGATATCCTCTCGGCAAAAGAGACGTCACGCACTGTACTGTGTTCTTCTCCCTAAGAGGTACCATCTGCACCGCCGCTCTGTTTTCACCTTCCCTGCCGCCGCGAGCTCCTACAGCTCATTCGTGCACACGACAGTCCTGCGGTTTCAGATCAATGTCCCTTCTCCGCCGGGCACTCCTTCAGCAGAAGGACCACCAGGCTGGCTGTCACGAAGACGGTCATGGCGGTCCAGGTCAGCCACCCCCGGGGGACGAAGAGGTACGTCGAGGTGCCGCCGCCCACGAGGGGCATGACGCTCCCCCAGAGCTTCATCCGCCGTGAGATGCAATGATGCTGCTCCCAGTTTCGCAAGGACGGACCGAACCTGGGGTGCAAGCGCATCCACCGGTGCCATTTTGGCGACGATTTCGCGAAACATGCCGCAGCGAGCAGGACAAAGGGCACTGTCGGCACAAGCGGAAGAAACGTTCCCACAAGAGCAAGGACGAGAAAAAGAGAACCCAGCAACGCCCACACTATCATTCAGTTTTCGCCGCCATTTCGATGCCGTGATGTGAAGCGAGAGAACCATAGCACAAAGGGGGTATTTTCGGAAAGCCCCTCGGGGTGCACCGTCCCGTCGGTTTTTCGACGTCAGCTCCGTGTCTGGGACAGGATGATCGCGCTGTAGGGCGCGACGGTGACGGCGGCAGCCGGATGGTCCTCTCCCTCTTTTTTCTCAGCCCGGACCGTGGCGGGGCCCATGTCACCAAACGCTCCGTCGTACCCCTTGCCGTCGCTGTTGAAACGCACGGTCCACTCGCCCTCTGCCGGCATGGCCACGACGAAGTTCTCCAACACGTTGGCCGAGAAGTTGGCCACCACCACCGTGCTGTCCCCCGAGCCCCCGTCACGCCAGCGATGATACGCAATGCACTTGAGGTCCTCGTTCGCTGCCAGGATGTCGATGTGCTGCCCCGTCAGGCCGGCGGTCCACCCTTCCCGGTTCAGACGGAGGGCGATGAGGTCCTTGTACAGCTGCAAAATTCCCTTGTTCCGTTCCTTCTTGGACCAGTCGAGGGGGTCCTGGTCGTGAAACCAGTCGTCCTCGAGGAACTCCTGCCCCTGGAAGAGCATGGGGACGCCGGGCGCCGTGAAGACGACGGCCGCGCCGAGGGTGGAGCGCTTCTTCGCCGCCCAGGACGACGCCTTGCCCGGGTCGATCTCCTCGGGGACGCGCGCCCGACCGTTTGCCACCTCGTCGTGGGACTCCGTGTAGACCACCCGTTCGAAGGCATCGGCCGAATATCGGTGCAACAGGGTACCCTTCACCGCCTCCATGCTTCTGTCCTTGTCGTCCAAGGCCGTCAGGGTGGGCCGGAGGGCGTGCACGAAGACGGCCCCCCACTGGGCGTCGAACCCGGCGCCTCCGTCCTTCACCGCCCGTGTGAGCGCCCCGTTGTCCTGAAGGTCCTCGGCGATGGTGAGCCCGTTTTTCTTCACCCTGCGTATCTCTCTGTTCACCCACTGCATGAGGCTCCATCCGTCGGGGAGGTCACTGCCCGCGTCGTCGTTCATGCCGTGGACGTTCCGTATGTAGGCCGTCATATCCCACCGGAGACCATCCACGCCGTACTCCCTGAACCACATGAGGGCGTTGTCCCGGATGTATTCGCGGACCTCTCCGCGACCGTAGTCGGGCCTCGTTTCCCCCCAGGGGGTCTGGGCACGCCAGTCGTTGTAGAAGTAGATGCCGCCCTTCCCGTCCTCGCTCCACCCGTCGAACTGCCACAGGTCGAGGTCGCCGGGACCGAAGTGGTTGTAGACCACATCTATGATTACGGCGATGCCGAGCTGGTGGGCTCTGTCGACGAACTCCCGGAAGTTGCGCGGCGATCCGTAGTCGCTCTCCACGGCGAAGATGTGGGCCGGGTTGTACCCCCAGGAGTACCCGCCGGCGAACTCCGACAGCGGCATGATCTCCACGGCGTTGACGCCCAGCTCCTTCAGGTACTCGAGACGCTCCATGGCCGTCTCAAGGTCCCCGGGCCCATCCGCCCCCTCCTTTTTGCCGAAGGTCCCGATGTGAAGCTCGTAGATCACCATTTTGTCCAGGGTGGGCGGTGTGAACGCGTCCATCCTCTTATGGCGGAGGGCCTTCACTATGCCGTTCCCTGCGGAGTTCGTCACCCGTCTGGCGTAGGGGTCTATTCGCATAAACTCCCCGCCCGGTGCGACAATCCGGTAGAGGTACTCGTCCCCCGCCTTCACCCCCGGGATGTCGGCGGTCCACACCCCGTCGTCTCCGCCGCTCATGGGGTGCACCGTCTTGTCCCATCCGTTGAAGGACCCCACGACGTAGACCTCCCCGGCATGGGGAGCCCACACGCCGAACCGACACCCTCCTTTATAGGGGACCGCCCCTTTGCGCGCTCGTCTCTGCTCTGTCATCTCACCCATCCCCCTCTCCGCGGAGCACTGCTCTCCTGCCCGTGATCATCTTCTCCCCCTCGACGACGAGAAACGTCCCCGCACCGACGAGGAGCGGAAGGATCCAATGCCTCAACGTGAGAGGGACGGACCCGAACCATCTGTTCATGAAGGGCGCGTAGACGAAGAGGAGTTGCGTGACCGCCAGCAGCGCCAAGGAGACCCAGGCGACGGGGTTCGTGGCGAACAGCCGGAGGGAGAGGGAGGACTTTCTGAGAAAACGGCTGTTCAAAAGGTAGAACCCCTGGCCGCAGGACAGGGTCGTCACGGCAACCGTCCGCGCCAGCGCGATCGGGGCACCATTGCCGATCTCCATGAGAAAGACGGCGAGGGTCCCCCCTCCGAGCAGCAGCGAGACGAGGACGACCCGCCGGAGGAAGGCTCCGCCGATGATGGGGGCGTCGGGAGCCCTGGGCGGAAGGAGCATGAGCCCCTGCTCCGCCGGTTCGAAGGCCAGCGCCAGGGCGAGGGAGACGTCCGTCACGATGTTGATCCAGAGGATCTGGGCGGGCGTCAGCGGCAGGATGAAGCCGAAGAGGACGGAGGACAGTATCACGATGGCCTCCGCTCCGTTTGAGGGCAGAAGGAAGGTGATGGCCTTCTGGAGGTTGTCGTAGATCCTCCGCCCCTCCTCCACGGCCCGCCGGATCGTGGCGAAGTGATCGTCCGCCAGGACGATGTCCGCCGCCTCCTTCGTCGCCTCCGTGCCCTTGATGCCCATGGCCACGCCCACATTGGCCCGTTTGAGCGCCGGCGCGTCGTTCACCCCGTCGCCCGTCATGGAGACGACCTCACCCGCCTTCTGAAGGGCCTTGACGAGGCGGAGCTTGTGCTCCGGGCTCGTCCTGGCGAAGACGTCATTCTCGTGTGCGATCCTTTCGAGCTCGTCATCCGTCGCCCTCTCCAGATCGGCGCCCGTCACGCAGTGCACGCCGTCGCCTATGCCCATCTCCTTGCCTATGGCCATGGCCGTTCCGGCGTAGTCGCCCGTTATCATCTTGACGCGGATGCCCGCCCTCTGACAGTCCGCTATGGCGGCCACGGCCTCAGGCCGCGGCGGGTCCACGATACCCACCATGCCGAGGAAGATCATGCCGTCGGCGATGTCCTCCATGGACAGATCCTCTTTGTCGTCGGGAACGTCCTTCATCGCCGCAGCCAGAAGACGGAGGCCGCGGCTGCTGATCCGGTCCGTCTGCTCCTCCCAGAAGGCCCGGTCGATCGGGACTATGCTGCCGTCCGCCCCCCTCTGGGCGACCGATCGGTCAAGCAGGCGCCCCGCCGCGCCCTTGAGGAGGATGCGCGCCCCGCCATCGGGAAGGGATACAAGGACCGCCATGAACTTGTTCTCAGACTCGAAGGGGATGACGGCCTTACGTCTGTAGCGTTCGGGACTGAACTTCGCCTTCAGCCCCAGGGTTCTGAGCGCGCCCTCCGTGGGCTCCCCGGCCAGGGACCACAGGCCGTCAATCTCACTGACCACGGCGTCGTTCGCCACGGCCATCACCTCGATGAGTGCCTGGAGGTCGCCATGCTCCAGCAGGTCTATGGCCTCGCCATTCAGGGTGATACCGCCCGAGGGGCTGTATCCGGTCCCCGAGACCTCGTAGTGCCCCGCCGCCGTGACGACCGTCCGCGCCGTCATCTCATTCTTCGTCAGCGTCCCTGTCTTGTCCGTGCAGATCACCGTCACGGACCCGAGCGTCTCCACGGCGTTGAGCTTCCTTGCGATGGCGTTATGGTCCGCCATCTTCTGCACCCCGATCGCCAGCGTCACCGTCAGGACGGCGGGCAAACTCTCGGGGATGGCGGCGACGGCAAAACCGATGGCGGCAAAGAACAGCTCCATAGGGTCGAAACCGTGGAGCAGCCATCCGGCGATCAGCATCACGGCGGCAAGCCCGACCACCATAAGGGAGAGTCCCTTCCCGAACTGCTTCATCTGGCGGATAAGGGGCGTGTCGACCTCCTCCACATCGCGAATCATCCTGCTGATCGCGCCGAGCTCTGTGGCGATCCCCGTTCCCGTCACCACGCCGATCCCCTGGCCGCTTGCGACAAGGCTGCCGGAGTAGGCCATGCTCTTTCTGTCGCCGACGCCGGCATCGGAAGATACTGGCTCCGTTCCCTTCTCTGCGGGGAGAGACTCCCCCGTAAGCGCGGACTCCTCGATCCGCAGATTCGTCGCCTCCAGAAGCCGCATATCGGCGGGGACTCTGTCCCCTGAACGCAGGCGGACCACGTCGCCGGGGACGAGCGCCTCGGCGTCCACCTGCACCCACACCCCGTCGCGGAGCGCCTGAGCGGAGAGGGAGAGCATCTTCCGTATGCCCTCCAGGGCGCGTTCCGCCTTCCCCTCCTGCAGAAAACCGACAACGGCGTTGATCAGCACCACAGCGGCGATGATGGCCGAGTCCGTCCTCTCTCCGAGCAGGGCCGTCACCGCCGAGGCGACGATAAGAATGTATATGAGAGGGTTGTTGAACTGCACGAGGAAACGCCTGAACAGACTC
>ENA-UOOM01001850-UOOM01001850.1-fermentation-metagenome-genome-assembly--contig:-NODE-1850-length-19055-cov-11.900421_pt1 | contig 19055 bp, 16 predicted proteins | sample MGYA00245781_ERZ724031 | MGnify/ENA primary metagenome ERZ724031 (study PRJEB28704, sample SAMN03018317) | fermentation metagenome | biome: anthropogenic terrestrial biome; feature: soil... | reverse complement strand
CGTTTCAGTATTTTCAGCAAATTTCATTGCGTAAAATTTTTACTCCTCATTACTGTGCCCCAATAAACACCCGGATAATTATTAAGTATTTTTTCAGCTTCACCTTTTGTAATGCCAGTATATGGCTCGGGGGAAGTAGCGATTATATGGGCTTTCTCAGCCTTTATTCCGTTTTTAATCAAAAAGGCCTTGAATCTATTTTTATTGCTATCATTTAATTTGTTTCTGTCTAAGATATTATCAATTTCTTTTGATACAATCCACCCAAAATGCATTTTCTTCATAACGATCCACCCTTGCGTTTCAACTAATGCAACACATTTATCAAATCAAATCAATCCATTCCTGTCCGGCTCCATTTATGGTGTAATCACCGTTGAATCCATAATACCATATTTTTCTGCATAGAAAAAGACATATATTCCTTGATAGGAAAAGTATGTCTTTCATGCCTTAAGCTGTTGGATTCAAATCGACGTGCAAAGCTTACCGCATCAGCTTCACTGCTTCTTTTTCGCAATTCTCCGCTGTTTTCAATAATTGCAGGATAGCCTGCCTGTTATCTGTAACTGACATATCCGCAAACTTTTTTATCTCAAAAGCTTTTTGCCAGCATTCAAATACTGTTTTGTAAAGCTCTGCAAGCTGAGTCAGACCATATTTTTCAAAAAATCTCCATGCATACCATTTCAATGCAGAGTAGGTTCCTAAATAGTATTCCATATTCCATGAAATATCAGGATTGAAATCGCACTCAAAATGTTTTTCTAACTCAGGATACGCCTCAAGCCCTTTTGCATTATCACACCATTCCTCACCATTCAAATGACTTTTGGCGAGTTTTAAACTATCTGAAATAATTGCCTCCTGAGATTTATTAATTTTACCTCTGATAGTCAACACATTAAGAATCGGTATCTCTCTTTTTCCAAGCTGTACATAGTCCATTTCACCTTCTGCACCTGTAATGGAAAGAGTAGAAAGCTTTTGTGATTTATCGTCATAGCCAATTATAAGTCCCCATTCAGGCACATGGATATCCCAGCAAATTGCAGCAATGCCGTCATCAATTGACCTTTTAATCATTTCAATGGCAGCTAAACGCCGTTCTTCCTCGATATTATCCTGCCCCCACATGCGCTCGATATAATCACAGGAAAGTCCGCCATTTTCCACCCACGGCTTTTGCTGATTGAAAGCCCATATACTCATTGCACTGGGACAAAGGTCGGCGGCAACCCACATGCGGAATGCAAAACCGCTTGTTGCAACAATATCCTCGAAAAGTCCGCTATAAGGACTATTTTTCACTGCAGCAGACAAAGATTTAGCAAACGAAAAGAGATAACCTGTGGTGTCATTTATGCCTTCCCATGTAATGCTCAATTTTTTCATTTTACACACTCCTCGCTATTATAATATATATTTTAAAAAATTATGTATCTCTATTGTACAATAGGCTATATTGGTGTATTTGTAATCGGTACATAGACTTTTTCGGAGAATATGCGGCTTTGTTCAATATAACTCTCAAATTCATAGCTGCCTGTGCGTTTGCAGCCGCTTTGCGGCAGCCAAACCGTATTAATATACTCCCACATTCGGTGAATGGTATTAACAAATCCGGCATGAGTGGTACTTGGTGTTCGGAACAAGGCATACAGCCCTCCTGGTATCTGAATTTCATGTGTTGCTGAAACATCTCCTTCTGTATTCTCCGTAAGTATACCTATAAAATAGTCCAGCTTATTTTCTGAACTATTCCAAATATTTACGCCGAAATCTTCGCAAGTTTTACCGCCTGATAAACGGAGGGAAAGCTTTTTGGCATTGTATTTGTTCCAAAAGTTTGGCGGATAGTCTTCATCACTTTTGTAAACAGTCAAGGAAAAGCTGCACAAGGTGATGATTTCAGGCATTACGCAAAATGGTTTTACCTCAAAGGATAAAGGTTCATAAAGCTTCAGACTGTTTCGAGCCGATTTGTATTCTGTCGGTAAAATATGGTGCTCAGCCTTAAATGCACGGGTAAAATTTTCTTTTGAATTAAATCCATATGCAAAGGCAATTTCTGAAATATATTCATCACTTTCACAGATACGCTTAGCGATTTCACTCAACCGTCTTTTCCGTATATAGTCAGCCGGTGTCATCCCTGACACCTCCTTAAACACACGAAGGAAGTGATATTCCGAATAGCCGCAAACCTTTGCACAAGCGGTTAAGTTAATTTCATTTGTTAAGTTTTCTTCTATGTATTCTACTGCTTTTGCTATATGCTCTTTATAATCCATAAGCACCACCTAAATATAGTATATACTGCTTTTGTTTTTAATGATTGACAAAAATTGCTATAGTTTATATATTTCAGCACTTCATATTAAAGCCTTTAAATCTTTGCATATTTGAGTAATACCATGTTTTGAAATGATTTTCAAGGATAAAGTATGCCTGCCGGAAAACTATATTTCCGCAATTTCAAATATCTTCCCCTCTATTCTGATTATTTCATCAATTGGGATTACCGTACCATCAGTCATGACCACAAGGCGCTCATATTCGTTTATTTTTCTAACTGCGCCGGCGGCAGTAACATACGTGCCGCCCTTTTTCTTCATATCAGGTTGAAAGTAGGTAATTGCGGCTTCGGGATGCTCATTGAGACGTTCTCCTATGATTTGAAGTCTATGATTCAAGGAGCATTTCATATATTCATCCAATTCTATTCTCTCGTCGGTCAGCCTTGCAGTTTCTTTGACAGCGGCATCATAGCCCGTCAGCGCGGCGAAGGGGGAAAACTGAGCGGCACGGTCAATGATTGCCATATGAAGGCGCACCGCAGAAACATGGTGCGGCAGCCGGATAATGTCATCGTATTTTCCCATCATGCCTTGTGACCTCCAATCTGTTTGTTTCGGTCTAATGTGGTAGCACCTTCTTCTAAATTCATACCCTTTAGAACGGTATTCTTTCCGTATTTTCTTTTTATCTCTAATATTGCTTTTTGCACCATTTTTTCCCGTGCAAGCTCGGCTTCTTCTTCCTCCCTTTTCCTGCGCACCGCCGCATAATCGGTAAAAATGTCAAGCTGCTCAGGATTTTCCGTTTTTTGAACGGTCGATTCATCCACAACATTATTTGCTGCGATGTTGACTCTCCTGACTAGGAGATTTTTATCAGCAATTCTATCAAACAGCTCTGTAACGGCATCTATCATCAGCTTTACAGAGGAGGTATGTCTGCCGAGATTCGCTGTGCCGTGAGCTGACTTTGGAACAGCACGCCCATAGTGGTCAATGATAATCTCCCCTTGATACAGCTTCTTTATCTTCGGATTTTTCAGATTTTCAATATCATAACCGACCGTCAAAATAAGCCGGTCGGTAACAAGCCTTTTATCTACAAGATCAAGCACCAGCAAATCGGTCATTTCCCGCACAACCAGCCTCGCTTTGTCAAAGGTGTAGGCACATTGCAGCACCTGTCCCGAGCCCATGCTGTTTGTATGAGGCTTGTAGGCCTTAATATCGGCAATTGTGCATGGCTCCCACCCCCATGCATGGTCAATCAATAGCTCTGCATTGATTCCGAACAGCTTATACAGTAAATTCTCGCTGTAGTAATCGGAGGGATTACCGACAGAGCATTTTGCAATATCTCCCATTGTAAATAAGCCTTGTTTCTCCAGCTTCCCTGCATATCCTTTTCCGACGCGCCAAAAGTCTGTCAGAGGCCGGTGGGACCACAGCAAGTGCCTATAGCTCATTTCGTCCAGCTCGGCAATCTTCACGCCGTTTTTATCCGCAGGAATGCGCTTTGCCTGAATATCCATAGCAACCTTGCAAAGATACAGGTTTGTGCCTATTCCCGCCGTTGCTGTAATACCGGTAGTTTTAAGGACATCAAGAATCATTTTTGCGGCAAGCTCACAGGCTGAAAGATTGTAGGTGTTCAGATAACAGGTTGCATCAATGAATACCTCGTCAATGGAATATACATGAATATCCTCAGGCGCAATGTACTTCAAGTAGATATTGTAAATCCTCGTACTGTACTCTATATACAGAGCCATCCTCGGCGGAGCAGTAATATAGTCCAGCGAGATACACGGTGTTTCCTTCAATTCGGCATCACTGGAGGAAACACCGGTAAAGGTCCGCCCCGGCGTCTTAAGCAGCCGTTTTGCATTTATCTCCCTGACCTTCTGCACAACCTCAAACAACCTCGCTCTTCCGGGAATACCATATGCTCTGAGGGAGGGAGAAACAGCTAAACAGATGGTTTTTTCAGTTCGGCTTGCATCGGCTACAACAAGGTTGGTAGTCAGCGGATCAAGCCCTCGTTCCACACATTCAACCGAAGCATAAAAGGATTTTAAATCGATTGCGAAATAGGTTCTGTTCTTCATGCTCATTCTTCGGAAACCTCCTAAAAAATTTATCTGCTGACAAATTGAGAATTGCCGATATCATTATCTTCATAATGGTATGTATCGGAAACCATACTTTTGTCAATCGAATGTATGTTCTATTATAATATAATTTATTGGATAGTTCAAGGAGAATTAAAAGTAAGATAGGAAATACCGATTCTGCATCTTTCCGGCGTATATTTTATTTTGGTGTCTATATTGCTAATGACGGGTATTATGCAACCCACCGACATTACCGAATATGACGAACAGTTCATCCGGCGGCTGATTGGGAAGATTGCCATCTTCGAAGGTAGGTACACTGCGGAATTCAAGTCAGGTTTGGCGGCGGATGTAAATGAATAATGATAAAACGTTAAAGACACCCTTCGCTCAGAATTTGAGTAGGAGTGCCTTTCTTTTAAACCTGTAACAGGTTCAAATATTGCGAAAGCCTTTCCTTTACATACTCTCCGACCATATTTACCATCGGAGACACATCGTTGTCCCGATAATAGCTGTCAAAGCAGGCGCAGTATTTTCTCCTGTCCGCAAACTTTACGTCGATGGGCGGGTAGCCCGCCTGCATTAACATTAGATTCAATATAAGCCGCCCGGTTCGCCCGTTGCCGTCGATGAAGGGATGAATTCCCTCGAATTCCAGGTGGAAAAGTGCTGCCGTTTCTATGGTGTGCCGGTTGTTGCGAGACAGATCTACGACCAGCCGTTCCATCTGCACCGGAACAAGGTAAGGCTGCGGCGGTTCGTGGTGCGCACCCATAATTTTAACCGGGATTCTTCGGTACACACCCTTGTCCTCCGGTTTGTTTATCAGGACAAGGGAATGGATTTCACGAATGATCCGTTCCGAAATCGGAACCTTATCGCTGACAAGCGAAACCATATAAAGGAAAGCATCACGATGCCCCACTGCTTCCAGATGATCTTTCAGCGGTTTTTTGTCAATTGTCACACCCTCCAGAGCGAGTGCAGTTTCCTGAAGCGTGAGCATGTTGCCCTCGATGGCATTTGAGTTATAGGTAAATTCCACGAGGAATTCGTCCTGCAATCGTTTTAACTCCCCACTTGTAAGAGGACGTCGACGGTCAAGCTCCGCCTTCATTTCATCAATGGAAGTAAACAGCGCAGCGTATTGTTCCGGAATCTCCTTGCCGCGCAAACTGCGCCCGTCAATGGGCTTTAACGCGTCCGCCGGAATGAGATAGGAACGACCCTTCCGAATGACACCTTCTATCCTTCCTTCCGCACAAAGCGCACGAACACGGCGGTCGGATATACCCCATCGCCCCGAAGCCTGTTTTACGGTAATATATTGCATCGTTTACACTCCTCAGCTTTTTCCATAGTATACCACATTATCGGAATAATATCAATTATTTTCTTGATATTTATGGTTATATTTCCGATGGTGTTTGATGGCTCTTAGTGGAATTCAAATCCGGGGTGAATGTATATGAATAAGTCTGAATATTGAAGAGGCACTCTACGAAATTACGACGTAGGGTGCCTTGATCCTTTGTTCGCTCTATCAGGCAAATTATAATATAGAACACAACCTACCTGCTATTTCTTGCTTGTGGTGAAAATCTTTTTCTTTTTTGAAAAAATTAAAATATTCTGACAAGTACCAATCAGAAAGTGGATCATCATATTTCGTATCTGCATTCATCATGTTATCAATATTATAGTAACGTTATCTTTTTGCGAAGTCATTTAAGAATGCAACTATTTTAATGTGCAAAGAATCACTTTAAAACTCCATGCACTAAACATTATTCCTCATTATACCCGCGAAATTAACACATACTCCACATGTTCTTGTTGCTACAATTTCGATGACTATTGGGCCTATTATCCCTTTGGTGGTAGCTTACGTTTTCAATAATATCATTAATTGGTCAGTATATTTCTCCGGATTTTTACTCGATTTGCAATGCCCGTAACAATCAACCGCATATATATGACAGTATTTTGAAAGACCGAAGAGCACCTTTGCATAATCCTTCCACGAAGACATCTGCCCATGGATAAGGAGCAAAGGAATATCCCCGCCAATTACTTCACCGTAATTTATGGTTGAATATAAAAATACTATTTCTATTTAATAGCTATGGCCTCAAAAGTAATTATCTCTTCTGAATTTGATGGATATTGTCCCAAGTTATAATCCGAGGAAATCACAATATTTCTAAATCCTATCCCTTCAAGTATTAATTTAAACTCTTCCACTCCATACCATCGTAATGGAAAATGCTCTAATTCAGTTTGCAAAAGTACGCCTTCACGCCATTTTTCATATCGTCCATGAGAAATAGTATATTGGTTTATATAATCAACCTCCACAATTTTATTTTCTAATGTAATTATATCGCCATTAAAACATTCCCAAATTCTTGTAGATACTCTTCCCATTGAAATATCCGTTTGTAAGGATATATCAAGAATTAATCTACCACCATTAGATAAATGCTCATAAAAGTTTTTTAATGCTTTTATTGAATCTTCTCTTTTATGTAGTAGAAGAAATGTTCCAGTTGGCACAATAATCGCATCATACTTTGTATCTACAGAAAAGGACTCCATCTTTGCCTCAAAAAGTTTAGGATTTAAATTTCTTTTTCTGCAATTATTCTCACATATCTTTAACATATCTTTTGAACTGTCAAATCCATCAACATTTAATCCTTTTTCTAAAAGTGGAATTAATATACGACCAGTTCCTGTTGCAGGCTCAAGGATAGGCCCTTTGCACGACTCTAATCTATCCATGTAAAATTCTACATCTCCAAAAGAATGACCTATAGGCTTATCTATATCATATACTTCTGAAGACAATTTCCCATAATAGTTCAACATCTTTTATCACCCTTCTCTCTTAATTCATTCTTCAAATAATTTTTGTGCATGTAAATTGGAGTTTATTTATTGCCTTTCCACACTTTTCCCAGCATGTCTTTTAACACTAAAAATGCATCTATATTACTATATTGATATTCTTCCATTAACTCATTTACCATTGAGTCTATCCTTGTAGCATACTTTGATATATTCACTTCATTTTGATATTGAATCAGAATCGAATATTTCTTACCCCATGCACTTGTCCAATCAATTTTTTCTTCTATTTGCTCACTGGTTTTTTCAATAATCTGTTGTATTTCTTTCACATCAATATCAAATTCAATCAGTTCATCCAATGACATATTATATAAAACCGCCATCTTTTTAGATTGGCGTATGTATGGAAGTGTTTCATCTGTTTCCCATTTTGAGACTGTCTGCCTGCTTACTCCTAATTTTTCTGCCACATCTTCTTGAGAAAGTCCACATTTCTTTCTTGCGTGAAATAAACTGTTTCCTAAATTCATAAAATTTACCTCCTGATTTTATTTATCTAAGGAGAATTATTGCATCTAAGAAAAAAATAAACCACCAATTATATCTTACATTTTTGCTCCTTTTTCTAACATAGTTACCTTGATTTGAATAATTATTTTTCAATTTTTATTCTCATACCGTTCCCATTATAACCGAAGGGCACGGCTTCAAATCCGCAACTTTCATAAAATTTTTCCATACCTTTTATCGATATCAAGTTAATGGTACTATACTCTCCAGCAATTGTATTTTCTTTTATCTTATCTATTATAGAATTTACAAGCTTTTTTCCTATTCCTTTTTTCTGATATTTTGAATTTACCACTACATCAACTAAAAGATATGACATGCCATCTCCAATTGCTCTAGCCATTCCAACTGCAAAATTATCATATATAGCTTTTTTCACAATAGTGCTATTTTTTATAGCTTTTTCTACAACGATTGGATTTTTAGGTTCCCATCCAACTTGTTTTCTTAAATTATTATATTCATCAATATTTAAACTATCTCTTATCTCAATTCCTATTTCATTCATAAAATCACCTCGCTAAATTCCTATTTATCTATTTGATTAAGAATAGTTACATAGACTACAATATATAAATAATGTTGATTATCATAAAAACTAATCCATACTTAATTTTTCGATAGCCTGTTTTTTATTTAGCAAAAATAACATATTTTTTCCTTTATTACATTCATAAATAAAATCTTTCAAACTCTTATTTGTATATATGGAGAAATCTCCTATGATAGCTATTCTCTTTCGATAATTTATAAATTTTTGCTAACTCCTTGTTTTTTCATTTTTACTCTATCATTACCCAAATTACATTATGTCATCTATAAATCATCCCTAAAACAGGGATCCAAAAAGTGGTGCCTTTTCACCGATTTTTAACCCAATTTTCGCCCTCAATGCACTATAAGTTGTGGTCAAATCCTATTATTTTGCCTTTGAACCACAATACGTCATCATTACTATCCTCTCTACATGCCATTAGTACACAATAATGATGTCGCAGGGAGCTGGTGGTTTTTTGATGGCAATTTCACGAATCAATGTATTTTGCATCACTCTATTGAAAAATAGTAGAAACCATCGTTGTTCCCATCAATTTTAAAATTATGTTTATTCCTTAATAATCTTCACAAATCCATTTGTACCATCAACCTCAATTAAATCTCCATCTTTTATCATTTCGGTTGCTTTTTCAATTCCCGTAACACATGGTAGACCATATTCTCTTGCAATAATTGCACCATGTTGTAATGCACCACCTATCTCCATTACAACGGCACAAGCATTAATAAAAATCGGTGTCCAGCTCGGCTCAGTTGCAATCGTCACAAGTATTTCGCCTTTTTCTAACTTCTTTTCAAAGGGTTCATACAGAACCTTTGCTCTGCCTCTTACAACACCAGGTGCAACAGGTTCCCCTGAAAGCTCTCCTTCTTTTGCCTCTCTTTTAGCAATAAAAATCTCACCTCTGGAACTAAAGATGGTAGGCCAATTTTTCACATTTTCAGTTAACTTCCGGATTTTCTTCTCCTCATTTATTAATGAAATAAGGTCTAAGTTTTTATCTTTTTGTGCTTTTGTAATTTCCTCCCTTGTAAGATAAAATATATCCTCTGCCTTATTTAACCTGTCCTCCGAAACAAATTGCTCTGCAATTTTGAGAACATTATGCCTTAAAACATCAACAGCATAGACATACATATATTTGGGGTGTTCACGAAGACCCATCCATTCAAGCTGCCTTGTAAGTTTTAAAAATTTTTTCCTCTTGCCGATTTTTATGGCTTCTTTTAAAAGTCTGTCATAAGCAGATTTTTTCTTATCTCTAACCTCAATTAACGCATTATCGTAAATATTGAGTTGTTTCAACATGGTATAAAATCCCTCACTATTTTCGCGAGTTCTCACGCTTGCAATATCAATTTCACCTATACCACGACAACCGTACAGCTTCATATAATGAGTGTAAGCTTCCATAAACTCCTTAGAAAATTCTTTGTTTTTTAGCTTTTTGGAAAATTCCTCAAAGCTGTTAATTGCTATAAACTCAGGAAATGAAGCAAGTTCAACCTGTTTATATCCCATTTTACTTGTAGGATTACCCTTTAAATCCATGCTGAGTGAAATAATATCTCCTTCCCTGTTTTTGTCCTTAAACATCTTTTTGAGCGATATTGTAGCATTCATCGCAAGCATTATAGGCATCATTCTGAACACTAAACTATCAAAAACTTCAAAGGCAACATTAATCTGCTTAGTAAAATCATCTCTACTATTACGCAAATTATCCAACTTTTCAATGCTGTAATCGGTGGCTTTGTAATATTCTTGTACCGTTTTTTCAAAATTTATAGCTGTCGAAATTATAGAAGGACTCATTTTCACACCTAACTTCAAAACTTTTCCCAAAGTACCTTTTATTTTTTCAGGTTTATGCTTTGGAATATAATCTTCAAATGAAAAAGAGGAAAAGACCTTTTCAAAAGCTGGATCCACCGATGAAATCATTTTTTTAACTTTTGATTCTCCAAAAGTCCTACCTAAATTTCCAAGAAGTATATATATTCTTCCATGACAACCGTAAACAGCTCCATCCTTTCCCACGGGAAACATACCCTGCTTTGCCTTATTTATAAGTTCACAGAAAATATCACTACCTAACTCACTCATAGACCATTGGAAACCTTGCGTCATTTTTATAATATCAAGATAAAGCTCTTTACGCTCATTTGGTTTACTCAAAAGCTCATTATAAAGGGGAAAATATGTTGTAATAGGGCGGGACTGCAAAAGATAAAGCTTCCCATTTTCGTATGACCATTCTGTATCAATAGGACTTCTGTAATAGCGTTCACATCTTTTAATAAGCTTCGCAATCTCAAAAATGTGCTCATCCGTTAGTGCCTGTTCATTTGCACCCTCACAAATTGATTCCTTTGTTCCGCCATCTTTACAAAGATAAATCGCAACTTTTTTCTCATTGATTTTCTTAGAAGAAATTATATTCTGAGCAGTATTAACAATATAGCTATCGGGAGAAACTTTACCCGATACAATATATTCTCCCAAACCAAAGGAAGCATTTATCATTACTTCATCATAGCTATTGTTTTGTGGATTTACCGAAAAACCAATACCGCTAATTGACGAATAGAGTTGCTTTTGAATAATTATAGCAATCCTTGTGTTTACAAGAGAAATATCATGTTGAGCCTTATACTCCATTACACGGAAATCAAACATAGAAGCAAATGCTTTCGCAACATGTTTTTCAATCGTTACGCTAGTTACGCCCAAAAAAGTTTCGTACATACCTGCGAAGCTTGTTCCCTGTAAATCCTCCTCTGGCGAAGAAGAACGAACAGCAAAAAATTCTGAGTTTATATTCTTAATTTTTGCAAAAAGTAATGTTCTTTGTTCCACATCAAAAGTCAAGTTCTCCGCTAAAGCTTTAAGATAATCGCATTTTTTCTTTGTAACTTCTAACATCAGAGACTTCCATTCCTGGGTTCCTTTAATTTCCTCTATCCAAGGTGCAAAAAATGATGTTGTCAAAGCCAGACCGTCTGGCACAGGAAAACCTGCATTTGTCGTTTCAATCAGTGCCTTTGCCTTGCCACCCACCTCTGAAAGCAGTGGTATCTTTTTTGAGTTAAAATTATAAATTTTATTCATGACACACCTCCATTATATATAAAACACGATTCTGAAAAACTCCAAATATCTATCTGTTTCCGCTGTTGCAAGCCGAATAATTTCCGTTTTGCTAAGCCCAGACCTACTTTCAAGCATTTTGCTTATAAGTTTACTTAAAGTGTTTATAATTGTGCTTTTCATCAGTTCAACATCAACTTCCTTACGAATCTGTGAAAAATTAAGATTTTCTTCAAATAAACGATTACTTATACTAGGCATTAACTTTTGTGTCAGTTCTTCAGCATAATCTCTTGCATATTTATCACAAAACTCGTAAAGATAAGGGTATTCTGCAAGAGTTTCTATTTTTGAAATCAAAGCCTGTCTTACCCTCAACAAAAAGTCAGTATTAGACCAGTCAACAGAATCCACCATGTTATTTAAAACTTTTTTTCCTGAAAAATACAAGAGAAAGTCAAAAAGTTCCTTTTTATTTTTGAAATAATGATATAAAAGACCTCTTGAAATCTTTGCATTTTCCACTATTAGGTTTGTCGAAGCCTTTTCAAAATTATTTTTTGCAAATACCTCAAACCCACAATTTACAATACGAAGCACCTTTTCGTTTTCCAAGTTGATGCCATCAAAACGTTCTGTATCCATTCTTATTTCCTCCATTTTTCATGTATTTTCTTTTAATCGCTTTAAGAAATATGCAGATAATATCAATATTGCTACTGCAATTACAAAAACAGTAACCTGCATCTCCAATAAGGAAAGTATCCATCCAAATAGCAATACCCCAAATGGCATTCCTCCTTTTGTAATTAATCCTACAATAGAAAAGACTCGGGACATATAGTCCTTGGAGATTTGCTCTTGCATCTTCGTTTGAATAGTAATATTAATACTCAATATGGAAGCATAAATCAAAAACAAAATAAGCGACATAATAATAAAGTATAACGTTCCACTGTGAAACCAACCGATGACATTTCTATTCACAATAAAGGAAAACAATAAAAGTGAAATGGTCATCGAAAAAACACCAAACTTCAGTAATTCATTTATAGAGTATTTCTTTCCTAGTATACCAATTGCAAAGCTTCCTGATAATGCTCCAAATGCAAGGATTGTTTGCAAAACCCCATATTTGTTATTGGAATATGAAAGCTCTGTTCGAAACAGAAATGGGAGACCTACTGAAATAATTGGGAAAATCATCATATAGATGAACAACATATAAAAGCAAAAATTACATATTTCTTCGTTTGAATGTATGAAGCTAATTCCATCTTTCATATCCACTACAATACCCGAAGCGCTTTTTTTCATAGTCTTTACTGTGTGATAATATTCAATAAATGACTCACTTAATGCTGATAGCAAAAATGAAATTCCATTTAGTAGAAACAGTAGGCTAATACCAAAGTTCTGATAAAACAAAACTGCAATAAGCGGTGCAATTAGTGCGGAAAAGGTTCTTATGGAAACTACATAGGAGTTTGTTTTTGGTAAATTCTCTGTATTTATCAGTAATGGAATAATTCCTTTCGTTGCAGTATCAAATAGAGAATAAAATACTGAAACAAGCATCTGGACTATTGCCAAAATTACTAAATTCATCCTTTGACTAAATGAAACAGATGCGAGTAACAAAAGAAGTGTTCCACTTAAAATGTCACAGGATACCATAATTAATTTTCTGTTGTACCTGTCTGATAAAACTCCTGCAATAGGATAACATAGGAGAATAGGTATCAATGTGAAAAATGAAAACAACCCCACCGTTATGGCTGAGCCTCCAATGTCAATAATATAAAGCGGCATAACTATGGCTTGTATGCTGGATCCTAAATCGGATATCATTCTTCCAAATAAAAGTAATACAATATTTCTATTTAATTTCTTCAAAAAATTCCCCTCCAAACATACCGACAAGTTCTGTCTGTATTAATAGTATCATAACCGACATAAGTTGTCAATGTACATTTTAAATTATGAAGACCCTTTTCAATTTCCTTATTCCATATATTGGTTAACCGAAAATATATTTATTGCAAGAACTTTTTGTACAAAGTTGCAAATCAAAAATCCACATTATTGCAAGTACAATTTCCTCAATATTGCAAAGACATTTTACTGATCAAAACAATAAAATATATAAATTTGCAGACATAATAATAACTTTAGGGTTTAATCGCCCTGTAATGCAGTGGAGGAGTACCCCTCCACTGCATTACAGGGCGGCGTCGCCAAATCTGCCGCCCCCTATGCTTAAAAGTCTATTTCATGTTTTTTCATTCCATATGTCTCTAAATCATGCTCTAAAAGCATATTTTTCAACCCCTCTATACAATTTTCTAATTTAACTATCTCACGACATTTATCAATATATAAATTCTGAAGATATTCACGTTCAATCTGCCAACGTTCAGATGGACTGTTAATGGTAACGTCTAAACTTCCGGCATAATAATCCCGAATATCTTTTTGAATATTTGCATAAGGATCCTGCTCACTAAACACATACGGAAAAGGCTCTTCAGAATATTTAACAAGCAAATATTCCTCTAATTCATTTGGATAAACCTTAATGTAGTTTTCCTCAATTTTTTTGATAATTTTTTTGTTTATGACCATCCACTTGTCCTCTCTGTTACCTGAAGATATTGAGTGTTAATTATCAAATTAAAATAGTATAAAAACTGAAGAAGTTGGAAATATTTGCATTGAGGTAATTTTTAAATGCAAATACCATTTTATACAGATAATGATACTATTGAATTCTCAAAAAAAATGAAGAAATATTTCCGCCGAGTCCTAATAAATGCCCATTCAAAGATTGCGCCATGCCCGTAAAGTTAGAAAGACACGGATACTACGATCGCTTCTTTATCAGTAAGGAATTTACCGGGGTTTTATACATATGAAGATACATTTGTCCCATATGCGGCAGAACCGTTTCCATGCTGCCATATTTTTGTATTTCAAATTTTCAGTACTCTGCTTTAGATATTTTAAATATTTTATACGAACTTTATCATAGTGGGATATCACTTGAGAAATTAATTAGAAAAACTAATGAAACCTTACCATTTATACAATGGCGGCATATAAATTTTTACCGGAGAAGGATAATCAAAAACCGTAAATTGATACAATATGTTTTAAACTTAATATCTCCGGAATTCATCTTTACGGGAAACATTCCGGAGAATCAAGTTTGGGTCAAAATATTCCTTGAGACAGTCCGCGGTTTACATACCCATGTATTCTTAGTCGGATTCTCAAATTTAGCAGGAAAATCATTTATGACCTCTCAATATATTGCAGTATAAATTGTTTCCCAATTAAAGCTTCTTTATACATTTTTTTCAGCAACACTACATTCCCAATTGTAAAGCATAAATTTCAAGCAGGTAGCTAGTTCACCGGTTGAGATGCCTTTTTATGGTGTGCGCAATTATTCCTACAAGACTTTAGAATCATGGTTATGCGACTACAATAAACGTGGATTAGATGGTCTTTTAAGAGGATGCAGAAGCGATAAAGGAAAGTCAAGGAAAATATCTGCTGAAATAGGTGAAGAAATATTGAATAGGAGGAAATTCAATCCAAGAATCCCAATTACAATTCTTTATGAGCAGTTGGTATCCGAAGGGGTAATTGATCCTAATGATATTTCAAGATCAACTGTATATAGATACATTGAAGATTTGTCACTTACTGGAGAATTTAAAAATGATGATGAAAAACCAGAATCTTTAAGATTCTCTCATGAGCATGTAGGAGACTTGTGGCAAGGGGATGTGATGTATGGTCCGTATATAACCGTAGGAAAAAAGAAAATTCAGACATATCTTCACATGTTTATCGATGATGCTTCAAGGTATCCTGTATATAGCCAGTTTTATCTGTCTCAAAATTTTGAAACTTTAAGACATTGTTTTAAAGAAGCAGTCTTAAGAAGAGGAATTCCAAAACTTGTATATACCGATAATGGAAAAATTTATCGTTCACAGCAATTTGAATATATTTGTGCATCATTAGGCTGTACTCTTCTTCATTCCCAGCCCTTTGTCCCTCAAGGTCGCGGTAAAGTAGAGCGTATGTTCAATACAGTCAGAATGAGGTTTTTAAGCAGCCTATATCCAAGTACGTTAAAAGACTTAGATGATTTGAATCAAAAATATTTTAAACGGCTTGAAGATAATTACAAAAGAAAGGCTCATAATGGCTTAAACGGACTTACGCCTCATGATGTATTTATGTCACAAATATCTAAAGTAAACCTTGTAACCAATATTGATAGAATTAACGAGAATTTTTTACTGCGAATTACAAGAAAAATTCAACCTGATGCTACAACTCAAGTCCAAAATATTCTTTATGAAGCTGATTATAGGTTCAGCGGAAAAAGAGTCGAAATAAGATATGAACCTGAATGGTTAAATGATGTAACAAAGCCGCTTTACATTTATGAGGATGGAAAAAAATTAGGAGAAGCTAAAGTAGTACGGTTCCATGATAATGCTCATGCTATGAGAAGATTTAAAGGTTATAAACAAATATTATAACGCTAAATGCCAGGTTTTAAATTGTCAATTACCTTTTTAAACGGCAGTGTAAATAACGATACACTTATTACCATGCCAGTCGGTAGACTTTTACTCAAATTTTCACTTCCCGCTATTGCTGGTATGATTATAAATTCCTTATATAATTTGGTGGACAGGATATTTATCGGCAGAATTGGCGGTCTTGCCATGACAGGAATAGGATTGAGTTTGCCTTTTATGATAATGCTGTCCGCCGTAAGTTCGTTGGTTGGAATAGGAGCCTCAGCACTGATTTCTATCAAGTTGGGTGAAAACAATAAGGATGAGGCAAAAGGGCTTCTTGGCAATGCCATAACATTGCTCATTAGTTTAATGCTTTTAATGACACTTTTAGGACTTGCTTTTAAGACTCTTATTCTTAAGGCATTTGGTGCCGGCGATACAACTATGCCTTATGCAGTGGATTATATTACTGTCATTCTCTTTGGTACTGTATTTCAAGGCATTGGAACAGGATTATTAAATGTTGTAAGAGCCACAGGACATCCTGTCAAATCAATGGTGATTGTAATTGTTGGAACGCTCATCAACATTATTTTGGATCCAATTCTTATTAAGCATTGGATTTGCGCCATTCATCATGCAGTTATCTTCCGTTGTAGTCAGCATAATATCCAACAATGCACTTAAAACATATGGTGGTGACCTTGCTATAGGGGCAATGACAATAATCAACGCTGTGATGATCTTATTCCTTATGTCTGCTATGGGAGTTACACAAGGTGCGGCTCCCATAATCGGCTATAATTATGGCGCTAAACACTTTGACAGAGTGAAAAAAATATTAAAACTCGAACTGGAAACTGTTTTTACGATATGTGCAATAACATTTATACATGTTCAAGTTTTTCCTGCAATGCTTTCAAATATCTTTACTAATGATTCAAACCTTATTGCAATGGCAAGTAAGGGAATGCGTCTATTTTTATTAATGATTCCTTTTTTGAGTGCTCAGATAGTTGGAGCAAGCTACTTTCAGGCTATTGGCAAAGCAAAGAAGGCAGCTTTTTTAGGACTTTCAAGACAAGTGCTTTTACTGATACCATTTCTGCTTATTTTACCAAATCTCTTCGGATTAAATGGTGTATGGGGAGCAAGTGCTGTGGCTGATTTTATATCAAGCCTCATTGCCATAGACTCTTTAAAATCGGCATTCAACCACTTGAACAAGCTCGAAAATGAGAACCATTTAGAAGAAACAACTATAACCACCATCTAATCTCATTTTTAATACGACTTCAAGCACTAGTATATATTCATATAATGATTAAAAGAGAGGCTTTGTTGTGTCATCATAATTGTGATTAAACTTAGCCTCTTATCTTCTATATTTTTTAGCCCTATGTCATCTATATTTCTGCTCTTTTTTCTGGTCAATACATGTCATTTTTTTACTCGTTTTTTGCACTTAAAATCGCCTCCACAACACATTTTGATTAGAACTATCGTTTCTACATACCAGTGAGGTGTACAAAAAAGATGACGTTAAATGCTAGTCAAGCATTGGTGTTAAGGTGTATTTCTTTTGTATGGCTAAACACTAATTCTTCTTAGATATCAAATTAAACTCTGATGTAATAGCTCCTTGACTGACAATAAACATCTTTCAAAAAGCTGTATTTCAGTGAAATAGTAATATCTTATTACTCTTTTAATCTAAGAGAATTCCTTTCTCCACGACATAACAAAGATGCTTCCTGATGTGGAAAATACCCGTAAAATGCAACAAAAATCTGCCCTCATAATAGCGGGCAGACTTTGCTCGTTTTTGGAAGCCAGGCTATCATAGCACCGATTATGGCACCATAGACCCTTTGGCTTTGCGTCCCCGGCTTTCACCGGGTTTGCCCTTTACGTCATTTATACAATTTTTAATTCATAATGCACAATATTTATTTTGACAGCAGATTATACAGCACCTGAGCCATTTCCGCCCTGGTGGTTGTACTTGTCGGATTTAGCTTTCCGGCATTACCTCCAATAGTTCCTGTTTTAACCAGCAGCGTCATGGCTTCCTTCGCCCACGAGTCGATCTGACCGGCGTCGGTGAAATCGGAGAGTGTTTTTCCGGAATCATCCTGCGGGAGCTGGCCGATAATTTTTAGCGCGTTGTACAGCAGAGTGAACATCTCCTGCCGGGTGATCTCCTTTTCCGGCGCGAACATATTGTTTCCAACACCGTTGGATATGCTTAAGCGTTTTGCTGCCGCCAGATAGCCGGTATAATAGGTGGCTCCGGCATCTGCAAAATTATTTTTTGGATCTGCGTCGGGGGCTATGCCATATGCTTTCATCAGCATAACAATGAACTGCCCTCGGGTCAGCTTTACTTCCGGGCTGTAGTTACCGTTGCCCGTGCCGCCTGTTATGCCTCTGGCAGCGATGAAGCTTATCGCCTTGTGATACCATGCGCCCACAGTCACATCATTGAAGCTTACTTTGTTATACACCACTGCATAGTCGCTGAAATGGGTGGTGGTGAAGGTAACCATGCCTGTCATAGGATCGTAGCGACCGTTGGGTACCGATACCACGTTGCCGCTGCCGTCGATGTACCATACAACGATGCTTTCGGGGTTAGCGAGCTCCGCCGCAGTCGGGGTATAGGATATGGATACCGTTACCGGCGCGTCGGGATTACTCCAGTCGGTCGGCTTTCCGTCGATAGATAGCGAGAGCTGTACCAGCGGTCTGTCGCCAATAGCGGCTTTCACGGTATCGGGCAGATTATCCTTATCTCCCTGACCGATGGCAATCTCCGCTTTACTTCCCCTGATGCCTGATACGCCTGTCAGCATATTGGATGGGACTGTAACGTTGCCCGCATCTGTGTTGACAGTCAATGTTCCCTGAATATCACTCGTTGACAGATCCGGCACCGGTATGCCGACCGAATAGGTGTCAACATCGGGAATCGAGGGTATCGTGATGTTGGTTCTTCCCTGATCTAAACCTTGGGAAC
>ENA-UOOM01001848-UOOM01001848.1-fermentation-metagenome-genome-assembly--contig:-NODE-1848-length-19085-cov-3.856542_pt1 | contig 19085 bp, 15 predicted proteins | sample MGYA00245781_ERZ724031 | MGnify/ENA primary metagenome ERZ724031 (study PRJEB28704, sample SAMN03018317) | fermentation metagenome | biome: anthropogenic terrestrial biome; feature: soil; material... | reverse complement strand
ACCTCTTCTTGTTTGTCCACCAAATTGCCGCATAAAATACACACCACTTTATCGTCGTTGCTTTTATCATATTTTTCCGGAAGTTGAAACCCTTTATGGTGACGCACCTTGTCGCCTGCATGGTAATAAGTGGTGTAGTCGTTGTGCAGGCTGCTGATGATATTGTTGTATATAAATATTTTTCCGTCATCTCGGGTAATGGCAATATAGGACACCAAATATCTCCCTGATTTTCTATAGGTTTCTTCACTTCGGTCAATAAATTTTATCACTCCGTCATAGGTCAAATCCGGTTGTTTTTTTGTTCTGAAAATATAAAAAAACACACCGCCTACCACCAAAACAATTGCCACAAAAAACAGTGTTCCTTTTATATCTTGATATCGAAAAATGCCCATTGCCAAAGTGACAATGACGGCAACCGACAAAATGAGAATATAAAATATTTCGTCCTTCGGTTTCTTGGTATCTCTCGTTTTTTCAAATTCCTCTTTTTCTATGTTCGGCGAATAACCCAATCCCGACTTTTTTTCTGCACTCTGCATTCCATTTCTCCTTGCCATTGAATAAGCTTTACTCAATCTTTAAAATAATGATCCAAATTGATGGGCTGTTCCACACGTGTTTCATCTTTTTCTGCATAGGTTTTATAAATTTTTACATGATCTCCCGCTTTTACCGGGTAATTAAAAAAATCTGTGTCTACATCCATCGTCTGTCGGTCTTCCAATTCGCAAACCGCTTTATTTTCCTCAATGCGGTCTACCACAGCCTTTTTATAATCCACTTCGAATGCTTATCTCCTTTCCGTTTGTGACAATCACAATATCGCCCTGCATGTCCGTGCGCCAAATTTCGATATTATATTTTTGCAACCGCTCAATGAGTGATGGGTGTGGATAAAAATAATCGTTGTCTTTGCCCAGCGACAACACCGCATAGCGGTAGCCTCCCGCCGCAAGCAATTCCTCGCTTGTGGAGTGCCTGCTGCCGTGGTGCGCCACTTTCAAAACATCCGCCGACAAATCAGCGCCAAGCAGTGCTTTCTCTTCTTCCATGGGCAAGTCCCCCATAAAGAGCATTGCAAAGTCATTATAACTCCATTTTAACACAATCGAGGACGCATTGATATCTTCATAATCTTCTCTTACAGGTGCAAACAACTCTATGGTAGATGCTTTCAGCGTATAGATTTTCGGCTTTGCCGATTCAATTTTAAGTCCCTTTCTCGCACTGGCTTCCAACACTTCCCGATAAGAGGCTGTATCGTGAAACACCTTTGGCATGCAGATATTTTTGACATTCATATGCTCAATCACATAATCCGCCCCGCCAATATGGTCAGAGTGCGGATGGGTCAAAAACAAATAGTCTATTTTTTCAATGCCCATCTCTTTTAGTCGCCTTACAATATGCCTGCCATCCTGCGGGTTACCCGCATCAATCAAGATATTTTCCTGCTGTTGTGTATGAATCAAAAAACATTCGCCCTGCCCCACATCCAAAGCAACAATTGTCGCTTCCTGTGTAGAAAGACTATGGCTGCTCGCGGGTTTGCTGAAGTCGATTCGGTCATAATAATGCGTGCTGATGGCCATCAACACAGCCAACAAAATCAAAAGCAATACTGCCTTTGGCCATCGTCTTTTGCGCGTCATTTATTTTGCGATATCCTTTCGGTAATACGCGCCTTCAAAGCTGATTTTTTCGATATTGCGATAGGCACATTCTCTGGCCTGTTGTCTGTTTTCGGCACGGCAAGTCACACCCAGCACTCTGCCGCCGTTTGTAACAATGTTGTCGTCTTTCAAAGCCGTTCCTGCATGAAAAACAACGGCGCCGTCCGTATTTTCAAGTCCGGTAATTTTCTTTTCCTTTTCGTAAGCAGCGGGGTATCCTCCGCTGGCCATAACCACGCACACCGCCGCTTCTTTGCTCCAATCGAGCTTGATTTCACCGAGCCTTTGCGCATTGCACGCTTCCATGATATCCACAAGATCCGTCTCAAGGCGCATGAGCACACTCTGCGTTTCGGGATCGCCGAAGCGCACGTTGAATTCAAGCACTTTCGGCTCCGCCTTTTCTATCATCAAACCCACAAAAAGCACGCCGCGATAATCCAGCCCTTCCCGTTGCATGCCCGCCAAAATCGGCTCCAAAATTTCACTGTACACCCTTTGTTCCAAGGCAGCATCAAAGAGTTCGTTGGGCGAATAGGTGCCCATCCCGCCCGTGTTTGGCCCGATGTTTCCGTCATAAATGTTTTTGTAATCTCTGGCGCTTTCCATGGGTACAATGCTGCGCCCGTCCAAAAAGCACAACACGCTTGCCTCAGTGCCTGTCAAAAACTCTTCCAGCACGATTTTGTCGCCCGATGCGCCAAAATCCTTATGAACCATAATCTGGTCAATCGCCGATAAGGCTTCTTCTTCATCGGCTGCAATAATCACACCCTTGCCTGCCGCAAGCCCGTCTGCCTTGATTACCGCAGGGTATCCAAAAGCGCCGCAACGCGCTTTGGCTTCATTCGGGTCGGTGTATTCTTCATACTTTGCTGTGGGAATCTGATATTTTTGCAAAAATTGTTTGGTAAAAGCCTTGCTGTTTTCAAACTCTGCACAGGCTTTGTCGGGTCCAAACACTTTCAGTCCTCTTTTGGCAAATTCATCGGAAATGCCTTTTACCAAACACTCCTCAGGGCCTGCCACCGTGAGATCAATGGCATTTTTTTCGGCAAAATCCGCAAGTGCTTGGATGTCTCCCGCTGCGATATCGACACATACCGCGTCCTTTGCAATGCCCGCATTGCCGGGCGCACAATAGATTTTCGCCACTTTTGGCGATTGCTTTATTTTCCAAACCAGGGCGTGTTCCCTGCCTCCCGAACCCACAACTAAAATATTCATTCTCTTTCCTCGTTCAAATCAATGTTTAAAATGGCGAACGCCCGTAAACACCATGGCAATACCCAATTCGTCGCAGGCACGTATGCTGTCTTCGTCTTTTAGGCTACCGCCGGGCTGGATAATGGCCGTAATGCCCGCCTTGGCAGCTTCTCGCACACAGTCGTCAAAGGGGAAAAACGCATCCGATGCCATGACCGCGCCGCTGACTTTATCTCCGCCTTGCCTGATGGCATTCATCAGCGACCAAATTCTACTCACCTGCCCCGGCCCGTTGGCCACGAGCATTTTGTCTTTCGCCAATGAAATGGCGTTGGACTTGGTGCATTTTACCGCTTTAAAGGCAAAGGTCAAATCTTCCAATTCCTTTGGTGTCGGTTGGCGTTTCGTTACACAGGTCAATTCGTCATAGAGTTTATTGTCTCTTTGCTGAATGAGCATACCGCCCAAAACCTTTTTCATTTCTTTGCTGTAAATATTGTACGCAATATCGTCCAGTTCCAACAGACGGATATTTTTCTTAGTTTGCAAAACCTCCAGCGCCGCCTCGTCATAGCCGGGCGCCACGACAACTTCTATAAAAATGCTGTTGATTTTTTCCGCGGTTTCTTTATCGATGGCACGATTGGCAACGACAATGCCGCCAAAAATCGCAAGGGGGTCTCCCTCGTAAGCCTTTTGATAAGCCTCGGCAATGGTGTCTGCGCTGCCAATGCCGCAGGGGTTGCCATGCTTGACCGCCACCACCGTGGGCTCCTCTGCGCCGTATTCTTTCAGCGTCTCCAACGCGCCGTTGGTGTCGCTGATGTTGTTATAGGACAACTCTTTGCCGTGCAGTTGTCTTGCAGCCGCAAGGCTGCCTTTGGTACCTTTGATTTCTTTGTAGAACGCTGCCGACTGGTGCGGATTTTCTCCGTAGCGCATGTCCTGTACCTTTTCGTAGGTCACCGTAAGCGTAGGGCCGTATTCTTCCATTTCGGCTTGCTTTTTCAAATATCCCGCAATCAATGTATCATAATGCGAAGTGGCTTCAAAAACCTTCACTGCCAGCGCATATTTTGTGTCATAGCTCACTTCACCGTTTTCTTTCAATTCCTGCAATACTTTATCATAATCCGCGCTGTCCACCACCACGGCCACATCTTTAAAGTTTTTCGCCGAGGAGCGCAGCATCGTGGGTCCGCCGATGTCGATATTTTCGATGGCCGTTTGAAAATCAATGCCTTCTTTGAGAATCGTCTGCTTAAAGGGATAGAGGTTTACCACCACCATATCAATGGGCTCAATGCCCAATTCTTCAATGCGCGCCATGTGCTCTGTGTTGTCGCGTATGGCCAAAATGCCGCCGTGCACAGCCGGGTGCAGGGTTTTGACACGCCCGTCGAGGCATTCGGCAAAGCCCGTGACTTCAGATACTTCCACCACGTTGACATGGTTTTCTTTGAGCAGTTTGTAGGTCCCGCCCGTGGATATGATTTTGGCGCCCAACTTTGACAGCTCTTGCGCAAATTCCACAATTCCCGTTTTGTCTGATACGCTGATTAAAACGTTTTTCATCTCCAACCTCCGCTATCTTATTATCGTTCTTCTTTGAACGATTTCTATTTGATCCGTTAAAAAAAGTTTGACGGCCTCCACCAGCAAACCGTGTTCGATTTCCAGTACTTTTGCCGCAATTTCTTCGGGCTGCTCTCTGCCTGTCAGGCTCACGGCCTGCTGCAGGATGATAGGGCCGGTATCCACGCCGCTGTCCACAAAATGCACCGTTGCACCCGTTACTTTGACACCGCTGTCGTAGACCGCCTGATGCACACGCATGCCATAATAGCCGTCTCCGCAAAAGGACGGAATCAACGACGGGTGAATGTTGATGATTTTGTTTTTGTAAGCGTCAATTAAAATCGGCGTCAAAATTCTCAAATACCCCGCCAGCACAACGGCTTCTACATCATGTGCCTGCAATATCTGTAATATTTTTTGATCGTATTCGCTGTCATGAGCCGATTGCTTTCTGTCCGCAAACACCGCGGGTATGTTTGCCTTGCGCGCACGTTCCAAGGCATAGGCATTTTGCCTGTTAGACAACACCACGGCAATCAGACCCTCTTGTCCATGCACCTGATCAATCAGCGCCTGCAGGTTGCTGCCTGAGCCCGACGCTAAAACAGCGATTTTTTTCATTTGAGTATAAGTCCCCTCTCCCCGTCTTCGATTCGCCCGATGAGGCAGGCATCTTCCCCCGCCTCCTGCAGCATTGTCAGTGCCCTTTGCGTGTCTTTTTCGTCCACGCACAGCACCATGCCAACGCCCATATTAAACGTTGAAAACATTTCTTTTTCACTGATGTTGCCCAATTTTGCCATTACGTCAAAGATAGGCGGGCGATCCATGGCATTTTTATCCACCACCGCACATTTGCCCTCGGGCAGCATGCGCGGAATGTTTTCATAAAATCCGCCGCCTGTGATGTGGCTCATACCTTTAATAAGCCCTGCTTCAATGAGCGGCATGATGCTTTTTACATATATTTTTGTGGGAACCAACAATTCTTCATAAACCTTTCTACCCGTCTCGGTCAAAATATCGTCTATTTCATAGCCGCCGATTTCGAAGAACAGTTTTCGCACCAGTGAATAGCCGTTGCTGTGAATACCTGAGGAGGCCAAGCCGATGATGTTGTCGCCTGAGGCAATATTTTTTCCTGTAATCACGCGCTCTTCATCCACCACACCCACGGCAAAACCCGCCAAGTCATAATCCCCCTTTTGATACATGCCCGGCATCTCGGCCGTCTCTCCGCCCACCAGCGAGCAGCCGCCTTGCATGCAGCCTTCGGCGACACCTTGAATGATTTGTTCAATCATCTCAGGATCATTGTGTTCACAGGCAATATAGTCCAAAAAAAACAGGGGCTTTGCGCCTTGGCACAAAATATCATTGACGCACATGGCCACCAAATCAATGCCCACCGTGTCGTGCTTATCTGCCATAATCGCCACTTTCAGCTTTGTCCCCACACCGTCGGTGCCCGAAACCAGCACAGGTTTTTCATAGCCTGTCGGCAGCCTGTAAAACGCGCCGAAAGACCCCAGCGACGAGAGCACATTGGGCGTAAAGGTCTTTTTGACATGCTTTTTAATTCTTTCCACAACCTCGTAGCCGCTCTCTTTATCTACACCCGAGCTTTTATAGGTAATCTCGTCCATTATACTTCTCCTAACATATGATATGGAATTTCCATCGGGTAAATTTCATCAAAACACGCGCTGCAAAAGACATCCTGTTTCGTTCCCATCGCTTCAATCAGCCCGGGCAGGGAAATGTATGCCACCGTATCGGCGCCAATGCTGGCGGTAATTTCTTCTATGTTCATATTAGCGGCAATCAAGTGTTCTTTTGACGGTGTGTCAATGCCAAAATAACACCCTGATATCACCGGCGGCGAGGCCACCAGCAGATGCACTTCTTTGGCGCCGGCATGTCGCAGCGTTGCCACCAGTTTTTGCGACGTAGTGCCTCGAACAATGGAGTCATCAATAATAATGACGCGTTTTCCCGCAATGACTTCCTTAAGCGGATTGAGCTTAATGGCAACCCCTTCTTCGCGCATGCGCTGTGAAGGTTGAATAAAGGTTCTGCCGATATATTTATTTTTAATAAGACCCACGCCATAAGGCACGCCGCTCTCCTTGGAGTAGCCGATTGCCGCAGGCAATCCCGAATCGGGCACGCCGATAACCACGTCCGCCTCAATGGGAATCTCCCTGGCCAGGATGCGTCCCGAATTGTACCGTGCCGTATACACGTTAATGCCGTCCAGCGTTGAGTCCGGCCTTGCAAAATACACATATTCAAAGACGCACATCTTTCTTTTGACCGCGCTGTCCAGTTTATAGCTTTTTAGACCGTTTTCGTCAATGACCACAATTTCGCCGGGTTCCACATCGCGTACAAATTGCGCGCCGATGGCATCCAATGCGCAGGACTCTGAGGCAATCACATAGGTCTTGTTGTTTTCGCCGATGCACAGGGGTCTCAGTCCGTAGACGTCTCTGACGCCGATGAGTTTGTTTTCCAGTGTGATAACAAAGGCGTAGGAGCCGCGAATCAACTGACACAATTCTTTGACCGCAAACACTTCTCCGTACTTGATGTTTCTGGCAAACAGGTTCAAAATGACTTCCGTATCCGTTGTTGTATTAAACACTACACCGCTGTCTTCGAGTATACCTCGTATGTTGCGCACGTTGACAATGTTGCCGTTGTGCGCAAGGGCGATTTGTTTCTCTTTATACAACACGTCCAATGGCTGCGCATTTTTTAAAATGCTTTCTCCCGCCGTTGTGTAGCGCACATGACCGATGCCGATGTTGCCTTTGAGTTCTTCTACGCTGTCGCTTGTAAACACATCGCTCAACAACCCCATGCCCTTTTCGTTGACAATATGTCCGTTGTTGTTTGCTGCAATGCCTGCACTTTCCTGACCGCGATGCTGCAGCGCAAATAAACAATAATAGATGAATTTCGCGGCATCTTTGTTGTCTTTTTTATAAATACCGACCACACCGCATTCATCGGCAAATTTATCTCTTACCTGCTCCATTGTTGATTCCTTTTCCCTTTCAGTTCGTTTCAATTTTAGCCAATACTTCCTGATATGTCTCTTCGACATTTCCCAAATCTCGTCTAAATCGATCTTTGTCCATTTTGCGCTCCGTGCCAATCTCCCACAACCTGCATGTATCGGGAGAAATCTCGTCCGCTAAAATTACTTCATCATGAAACCTGCCAAATTCAATTTTAAAATCAATCAAACGCATTCCGTGCTGTTTAAAAAATTCAACCAACACATCGTTGATTTGAAAGGCCAATTTCTTTATGCTCTCAATTTCCGCCGCCGTGGCAAAACCCAGCGCCGTGGCGTGATAATCGTTGATAAGCGGGTCATCGTAGGCATCGTTTTTATAATACAATTCAAAAACCGCCGTGTTTAGTATCGTTCCTTCCTCCACGCCCAATCTCTTCGAAAAACTGCCCGCCGCCACGTTGCGAATAACCACTTCCATCGGAATGATCTCAACGGCTTTTACGGCCTGCTGTGAGTCGGACAAAAGACCGATAAAGTGCGTGGGAATGCCTTTTTCTTTGAGCAGCTCAAAAATAATGGCACTCATTTTATTGTTCACCACGCCCTTGCCTTTGATGGTTCCCTTTTTTTTGGCGTTAAAGGCGGTAGCATCATCTTTATACTCAATGATATAAGTATCCGCTTCGTCTGTTTTGAATACCTTTTTCGCTTTGCCTTCATAGAGCATTTCGCCTTTTTTCATTGCAGTGATTGAATCTCCTTGTCCTGTTTAAGAACATCCTCACGCATGCTCTTTTTATAAGCGATATATTTTTCCATTAAATCGGGATACTTCAGTGCCAATATCTGCACCGCCAAGTAAGCGGCATTTTCCGCGCCGTCCACAGCCACACAAGCCACCGGAACCCCTTTGGGCATTTGCACCACGGAAAGCAGCGAATCCAGCCCGTCGCCAAAGGAACTTTTCATGGGAATGCCGATCACCGGCAGCGGTGTGATGCCCGCCAGCACGCCCGCCAAATGCGCCGCCTTGCCGGCGGCTGCGATGATGACTTCAACGCCGTTTTCCGCGGCCTTTTCGGCATAACCGGCGGCCTCATGGGGCGTTCTGTGCGCCGAAATCACGCGCATATCCACTTCGATATCAAAGGACTGCAATACTTTTTTCGCCTTTTGCACAACGTCTAAATCGGACTTGCTGCCCATAATTAACGCTACTTTCTTCATTTGGTCTACCTCTTATTTAAAATATTCCACTGCGGACTCAAATAATTTTAAATCAAACTCACCGGGAATGTTTTTGTATAAATCCGCACCGATGCGTTCGCTGTGTCCCATTTTCCCCAGTATTCTGCCGTCCGGGCTCGTAATGCCTTCAATGGCCCAGGCAGAGCCGTTGGGATTAAATTCACTGTCACTGTGCGCCACGCCGCAGTCGTCCACATATTGAAAAGCGATTTGGTTGTTTTGTTTTAACTGTTCAAGCATTGCGCTATCGGCTGCAAATCTGCCTTCGCCGTGCGATAAAATATTGCGATAGATGCCGCCCAACTCAGCCTTTTTCAGCCAGGGAGATAAATTGGACGTCACTTTAATATGCGGAATCGCTGAAATGTGCCGTCCGATGGTGTTAAAGGTCAGCGTCGGACTCGCGGGCTCAATTTCCGTGATTTTTCCGTAGGGCAGTAACCCCAGCTTAATCAATGCCTGAAAGCCGTTGCAGATGCCCAGCATCAATCCGCCGCGCTCGTCCAACAGCGCATGGATTTGTTCTTTAATCCGCTCATTTTTGAATACGGAGACGATGAATTTTCCGCTGCCGTCAGGCTCATCGCCCGCTGAAAAGCCGCCCGGCAGCATGACGATATTTGCTTTTTCGATTTTTGTCGCCATTTGCTCAATGCTTCTATTAATGTCCTCAGTCGATAAATTGTTAAAGATAAAAATCTCTGCCTTGGCACCCGCGCGTTCAAAGGCGCGTGCGCTGTCTTCTTCGCAGTTGGTGCCCGGAAAAGCGGGAATAAACACCCTGGGTTTTGCGGCTTTGATATGGCAGCTGAGTACCTTTTTTTCTGCCTCTACGCAAATTTGCGGGATTTCGTTTTTTTCAAATGCCGCTTTGATCGGAAACACCGAGTTCAGTTTTTCTTGCCAAATCGCAATCAATTTTTCATAGTCATAGGATGTCTGCTCTATTTTCATCGCTTTGGTGTCTTCAGTATGGCCCAAAACGGTGTATACAATGCCTTTTTCGTCAAATTCGGCAAGGAGATTTTTATCTGAAATTTCTATAATGATATCGCCGTCGCCGCGGCAAAACAGCCTCTTTGCAGGCGCTGAGACAGCCATGCCGATTTTGTGCCCCACACCCATTTGAAAGAGTGCTGCAAAAACACTTTCCAGCCCCAGGGTTTTGGCGGAAAAAATTGTCTTATCTCTGATGCGCTCAAACAACAGCGAAAATAATTCTTTTGCGTAGGTATAATCGGGCAAGTCTCGCTCGTCTCTTTGCAGCGGCAGATGCACCAATGTGCTGCCAAACTGCTTTAGTTCGGGAGAGATAATATTTTTCGCCTCCCCCATAGCAACGGCAAAACAAATGATGTTCGGGGGAACATCGATATCCAAAAATGTACCCGACATGCTGTCTTTGCCGCCGATGGCAGGGATTTGCATGGCGTTTTGCGCCTCAAAAGCACCCAACAGTGCCGTGAAGGGTTTTGCCCATTTTTCGGGGTTTTCCGATAATTTTTCAAAATATTCCTGCATGCTCAGCCGCGCCTTGCGCCAATCGGCACCCAACGCCGTCAATTTGGACAGTGCGGTTATGACGCTGTATACACCGCCGTGAAAGGTGCTTTGCTCGGCGAGATAAGGATTATATCCATGCGTCATCACGCTCACAGTGGTTGTTTGTCCGTCAAAGACAGGCAACTTTGCCGCCATGCCGTCTACGGGGCTCAGTTGATAGGCTCCGCCGTAAGGTGCCAATACGCTTGCCGCGCCGATGGTCGAGTCAAATTGCTCCACCAGCCCTTTGTTACAGGCCATATTTAGATCCGAAAGCTCTTTCGTGATTTGCGTCTCAATGTCTTGCTCGCTCTCGCAAGGCGCAAAGTAGGTCAAAAGTTTGGGTTCTCTCGCTTTAATATTCATCACGCGCGGTGCGCCGTTGGAATCCAAAAATGCCCGGCTGATATCCACGATTTTTTCACCGCCCCAGAACATGCGCAGTCTTGTGGAGTTAGTTACTTTTGCCACAACGCTCGCCGTCAAATTTTCTTCCTGCGCCAGGGCTTGAAATGCCGCAACGTCTTCGGCATCCACCAGCACGGCCATGCGCTCCTGGGATTCGCTGAGGGCGATTTCCGTGCCGTCCAGCCCTTCATATTTTTTCGGCACCGCGTCCAAATCAATATCCAAACTGTCCGCCAATTCACCAATGGCAACCGAGACACCGCCCGCACCAAAGTCGTTGCATTTTTTAATCATTTGCGCAGCCTGCGGATTTTTAAACAGCCTTTGCAGTTTGCGCTCCTCGACCGGGTTGCCCTTTTGCACCTCGGAGCCGCTTTTTTCAACGGATTCGTCGGTATGCGCCTTGGAGCTGCCCACCGCGCCGCCAATGCCGTCCCGCCCGGTTTTTCCGCCGAGCAACAAGATAATATCTCCCGCCTCCGGCTGCAAGCGCTTTACATTTTCGGCTCTTGTGGCCGCAACCACAGCGCCCACTTCCATACGTTTGGCTTTAAATCCCTCGTGGTAATATTCTTTGACCTGCCCTGTGGCAAGCCCTATTTGGTTACCGTAAGACGAAAAGCCGTCCGCGGCCTCCGTGGTAATCTTGATTTGAGGCAGCTTACCCTCCATGGTTTTTTCCACATCTTCCGTGCAGTCTCCGCTGCCCGTCACACGCATGGCCTGATACACATAGCTTCTGCCGGAAAGCGGGTCTCGAATGGCTCCGCCCAGGCAGGTGGCCGCACCGCCGAAGGGTTCAATCTCTGTGGGATGATTGTGGGTTTCATTTTTAAACATCACCAGCCAGTCTTCTTCTCTGCCGTCTACATTTGCTTTGACTTTGATGGAGCAGGCGTTGATTTCATCCGAAATTTCCAAGTCGTCCAGCAAACCGTCTTTTCGTGCTTTTTTCGCATAAATCGTGGCAAGGTCCATCAATGATACAGGTTTTTCTCTGTTTACATAAATTTCTTCGCGCACAGCACAATAAGCGTCATAGGCTCGTTGAACCGCTTGATTGATTTTTCCTTCTTCAATATCAATGTTTGTCAGGTGCGTGTGAAACGTGGTGTGCCGGCAATGATCCGACCAGTATGTGTCCAGCACCTTCAGTTCGGTGAAAGTGGGATTTCGTTTTTCTTGAATAAAATAATCTTGAATAAATAAAATATCTTCCAAACTCATAGCCAGACCCAGCTGTGCCATAAGTTCGCTTAATTCTTCTTCGTTTTTTTCGGTAAATGCGTCAACAGAACTTATCTTTTGCGGCAACTCAACCACGGTTGTAAGCGTTGAGACCTTTTGCATCGTCACTTCTTCGCTGTCTACAGGGTTGATGATATAATTTTTGATTTTTTCGATATCCTGCTTTGTCATTTCCCCGCTTAAAATAAAAATCCGTGCATTTTTTATGACCAGATTTTCCTTTCTTGTCATAATTTGCACGCACTGCATCGCCGAATCCGCACGCTGGTCATATTGACCGGGTAAATAAGCCACTGCAAAAACCGTATCTTTAAAGTCCGTATCAATCTCTTCTTCGTTGACAATATCTGTGTTGGCTTCTGCAAAAACCGTATATTTCACAATGTCAAACTCTGCTTGGCTCAGTCCTTGAATGTCATAGCGATTGAGCAATCTCAGCCCGCTCAGTCCCCGGATTTTTAAGTGATTTTTTATCGAAGAAAAATATTTTTGCGCCTCCGTATTATATTCCTGTTTCTTCTCAACAAAAATTCTTAAAACCTTTGACATGCCTACACTCCATTATCCTTTATTATGGATTCTATTGTATAGAATAACTTCCATCTTTGCAACAAAAAACCCGAATTTCTCTCGGGTTTCCCGTGTTTCTTTTTTCATTTTTTACAGTTCAAAAATCCCTATTCCGTCACATCAAACGTCGCTTCGCCCAATCCGTCGATGACCAATCGATAAGAACCCTTTTGAATCGGCTGCGGAGCCGTAAGAGAGCCTGACATGACAATCATACCCTTTTTAAAAGAGCCATACAGCTGATTCATCATCTGATTGGCATACAAAACCGTATTAATGGGATTGCCGTAGACATCGGTGCTGGCTCCTTGGACAATGACTTCGTCGTTTAAATAGACTCTACCTTTAAATTGCGCCATTTCTTCCAGGCTCAAGGTCGGAATAAACTTGTCAAAATACATCACATGTCCGGCATACCCTATGTCACATGTGGTGTCCACGATACTGCCGGGTGATTTGGTGCGACGCGTGGGCACTTCAACGGCTAAGGTGATTTCGCTGTTTTCAATGATTTCTTTTTCGTCCGCCTCCGGCGAAATATCTTTGGTGAAGCGAAAAAGAATTTCGAGTTCCACCAGTGTAAGCCCCGGTTTTTCGCTGAGTGACAAGTTGCCTGTAAACAAATCCTGTTCGGTCAGCGGCGCAAAAAACGGATAGACTAAATTGTTCGCCGCCAGCAGGTTTTTATTGGTGGCGCCCACTTTTGCCCCGATAATTTTTTCTCCCAGCTTCTCCAATTTTTGTTTTACGCACATTTGCTGAATGACATAGGCTTCTTCCATGGTTTTTACACGCAGTTCAGCGGGAATGTCTTCGGCGAGCTGCCCTGTTTCGTAGGCTTCATAAACCTTTTGCGCAATTTGTTCATTCGTCATGGTTTTTTCTCCTTTTCATTACTATTTGAAACACCCAAAAGGGTGCTGTTTAGCCCAACATTGCCTCTACATACTCTCTTGCATCAAACTTTCGCAAGTCGTCTAATCCTTCACCTACACCCACAAACCACACGGGGAGCCGGTGTTTCATGATGATGGGAATGATAATGCCGCCTTTGCTGCTTCCGTCTACTTTGGATAGTACAATTCCGTCGAGCTTGCAGGCTTTTGCAAAGGCTTCGATTTGACTCAATGCGTTGAGCCCGCTGGTTGCATCCACAGTGATAAATGTATACAAATTCATATCCTGCTTATTTTTTGAAAGCACATTATACATTTTGCCCAATTCCTGCATTAAGTTGATTTTATTTTGCAATCTGCCCGCCGTATCTACGATGAGTAAATCTACACCCCTGGCCGCCGCCGAGGTTGCCGCATCATAGGCAACGGACGCCGCATCTGCGCCCATTTCACTTTTCACAATGGGGATATTTATTCGTTTTGCCCATATACTCAGCTGATCCACCGCCGCCGCGCGAAAGGTGTCGGCCGCTGCCAGCATCACATTTTTTCCTTGTTTTACATAGCGGTTAGCCATTTTTGCAATGGTCGTGGTCTTGCCCGTTCCGTTTACACCCACGGCCATGACAATGGCGGGCAAGTCAATGTCTTGTTCCTGCGCAAGATTTTCCGTCAAAAGATCCACCAACACTTCTTTGAGCAGCGGCAGCAGACCGTCTGCACGATAAACTTTTTCTTCGCGAGCCCTTTGTTGAAGCCGATTGGTGATTTCTTCGGCGTTTTCCATGCCAACATCACACAAAATCAGCGTTTCCATAATTTCTTCGTAGCTTTCATCGGTAATATCCGAATTGGTGATGATATTTTTTAACTTGTTGAAAAAAGAAAGATTTGTCGTGCGCAAAGCGCTTTTGTATTTATTTTCAGACATGATTTTCTCCTTTGTTTTTCAGTTGCAACGACACCACGGTTGTTGTGCCGTCACTGCCCATGCTGGCCCCGTAGAGACTGTCGCATATTTCCATGGTGCGCTTTTTGTGCGTAATAATGATAAATTGATTTTGCTTGCGAACCTCGTCCAGATAAGAAGAAAAATGATCCACATTTTGTTCGTCCAATGCAGCGTCAATTTCATCAAACACACAAAAAGGTGAGGGTTTAATCTTTAAAATCGCAAAGAGCAGTGCAATGGCTGTCAGTGTCTTTTCGCCTCCCGATAGCATGGAGATGTTTTTGAGTTTTTTACCGGGCGGCTGTGCCGAAATATCAATACCTGTATTGAGCAAATCGTCTTCGTCCAATATTTTCAACGAAGCCGTACCACCCTTGAACAGTTTTGCGAAGGCGATTTGAAATTCTTTTTGAATCACCGCAAATTGTTCTTGGAATTGCACCGTCATATTTTTTTCAATATCCGCAATGACATTTTCAACATCTGCCTTTGCATTCAACAAATCTTCTCTTTGCGTGGTCAAAAAATCGTGTCGTTCCACCACTTCGTTGTATTCGTCCAGTGCCCCGATATGAATGGTGCCCAATGACTTTATTTTTCCTTTGATGTCGTCGGTCTCCGCCGTGTAAAAGGCCATGTTTTCAATCGGTTTTTTGTATGATTGCGAATTGCGAATGTCTATTTCATATTGCTCAACAATGTTTTCGCTCAAATGATCTATTTTCATTTTCGCATTGTTGATTCGCAGTTCAAGATGGTGAATGGCATCACTCAGGCTGTTCTTTTCTTTGCTCAAAGCAATCACCTCAGTGTTTGCCCGTTCATATGCACTGTTTTTTTCAGCCTTTTCAAGCAGCATGCTGTCATATTTTTCTTTCATGCTTTGTCGCTGCCACGCATAGCTTTCACTTTGCATGCGATAGGTTTCCATATTTTTTAACAGTTCCTCTTCGAGCTTGCGGGCATCGTAGTAGCGCTGTTCGTTGAGAGATTGCATCCTGCGTTGGCCTGCCAAATCAGATTCGCTTTGGCGCAGTCTTTCTTTCGTGTAATTTATTTTTTCCATTACGCGAACTGCCTCTATAGTTGTTTGGTTCAAGCTGTCCCAATTGCTCTGATAGTCGCTTTTGATTTCGTCTATATCGGAATGAATTTCAAAAAACGCCTCGATATTTTCTTTTTTTTGCAGGTAGTCTTGCTTTTTTTCAAGCAAGGCTTTCAGTTGCCGTTCAACCCTTGCCGATGTTTCTTCAAACAAGGTGTTTTGGCGCTTGCAGGCACCCTGTTCGATGCTGATTTCATTCAGCGCCGTCTGTGCCCCTTGCAGTTTTTGTTGTGCGCCTGCAATGGCATCCTTTGTATAAGCGCCATCAACAACCGCACGGTCATAGGACTTTTGCAGTTCGGCAATTTCGGTTGTCAGTTCTTTGATGCGTTGCTTTCGCCCCAACGGTGCCACATTGTCGGTTTTGCTCTCTCCGCCGATAATGGAGCCCCCGGGCATAAATACTTCGCCGTTGAGCGTTACAATTTTCCATCTATGCTTCGTCTTTTTTGACAACTTGATCGCTTGCTGCACATCTTCGGTGACTAAAACTCTGCCCAATATGTTTTTAACGATGCCTTCATAGCGGCTGTCATAGTCCACCACCTCTGAGGCGATCGTCAAATATTCGTCTCCCAACGTTTCTTTCTCGCTATTGCTGATAACGGCAGGTTTAATCACCGAAATCGGCATAAACGTCACACGTCCCCATTTGTTTTTATTCAAAAGCGCAATACATGAAGCCGCCGCGCTTTCATCTTCCACCACCACATAGCGGTAAGCGCCACCCATGGCCGCTGTTACGGCTTTGAGATATTTTGAGTCTATATTCACAAGCTCAGAGAGCACACCGTGAATACCTTTTATCATTTCCGCGCCTTTGGTCTTTGCCTGTAACAATTTTTTTACGCCATAGCCATAGCCTTGCATGTCTTCTTCGCTTGCCTTGAGCATCGAAAGCTGTGACTGCGATACTTTCATCCTTTGCAGTGTCTCATTGATTTGCACCTGTGAGGTTTCATAGGCTTTCGTCGCAGCTGTTGCCTCCTGTCGCAAGCCTTCATAGCTTTGTTGCATTGCGGCCAATTGAGTGGTTAGCTCTTTGAGCTGCTGCGTGTTTTTTTCCTGCATCTCTTGCGCTTCTTTTAATTGTTGCGCATATTTTTCCGAATCTTGCTGGCACTCTTTAAGCACATACAAAATATTTTTATATTCACCTTCTTTGCTGACAAAATCATTTTGTCGGCCCTGGCTTTTTTCTGTTTCGCTCTTTTGGCGTTGAATTTCTTGTTGAAGAATTTTATATTCTTCTTCTTGCACGACCAGCTGATTTTCAAAATCGGTTTTGTCGGCCTCTATCTCCTCTATGCGCTGTAGCAGCGTTGTTTCTTCCTGCTTCAGCAACTCAATATTCGTCTTGTTTTGTTCGTATTTAATTCTCGCCACTTCGCTGTTGGTTTTTAAGCTTTCATGCTGCGCCTGCGCTTCATATATTTTTGCATTCAATGCATCGATTTGACGCTCAATGGCGGATACAACATCCTTCAGCGACAGATACTCGGTTTCTGCTGAGGCAAATCTTTCTTCAAGCTGTTTATAGTTTTGTGCCATAATCAACTTGTCTTCGGCACATTTTTGGTATTCAGCATCAAATTCTTCAATTTTATGTGCAAAAATATTCAACTCACGTTCTTTTAACTGATCGCGCAGCCTCAAATATCGTTTTGCTTTTTCCATTTGATACTTCAGCGGGCCGATGCGCTTTTGCAACTCGGCAATAATATCTTGCGCTCTGTCGAGATTTTTTTGCGTATTTTCTAACTTTCTTTCGGCTTCGGCTTTCTTTGTTTTGTATTTTACAATCCCCACCGCTTCTTCTAAAAGCAGTCTGCGGCTTTGCGGGCTTCCGTCAACCAAATCCTGCACCTGCCCCTGGCCCACAATGGAGTATCCTTCTTTGCCCAGCCCGGTATCCATAAACAATTGCTGAATATCCTTTAGCCTGCACAGGGTTTTGTTGATAAAATATTGACTTTCTCCCGATCGATACAGCCTGCGCGTGACGCTGACTTCTTCATAATCCACAGGCAAGATTCTCTGCGAATTGTCTATCAATAAGCTCACTTGGGCATAGCCTAAAGGGCGTTTTTCCACTGTGCCGTTAAAGATAACGTCTTCCATTTTTTCTCCGCGCAAACACCGTGTGCGCTGTTCACCCAGCACCCACTTAATTGCATCCGCCACATTGCTCTTGCCGCTGCCGTTAGGCCCCACCACCGCCGTGATGTTCCCGGTAAAGTCGATTTGCGTGCGTTTTGCAAATGATTTAAATCCGGTAATTTCAATTTGTTTTAAATACATGTAGTCTGTCCTTATTTTTCAAAATTTGCTAAAGAATTTTCATCGCTTCCAATGCACTTTTCGCCGCAGCTTTTTCTGCCTCTTTTTTACTGCTCGCCTGAGCGGTGGCCGCCAAAATTCCGTTGATATATAATTCTACCACAAAAGTCTGCTCATGAAATGCTCCAATTGTTTCTTTTACACGATACTTTGGTACACTTTGGCGCTGTTTTTGCAAATGTTCCTGCAAAATCGATTTATAATTAATAAAAACTTCCTCTTCCGATATGTTTTGCAGCTCTTTTTCAAACAATTCTCTCACCAATTTGCGGACGATATCATAACCACCGTCCATATACACAGCCCCCAACACCGCCTCAAAACAATCGGCAAGGTTGGATTTTTTGTCTTTTCCGCCTGTTTGCTCTTCACCGGCTCCCAAATAGATAAATGCAGACAGCCCCATTTCTCTTGCCTTTTTTGCCAGCATGTTTTTATTGACCAAGGCACTGCGCATTTGGCTGAGTTTGCCTTCATCAATGGCCAGATGCCTTTCATAAAGCAGCTCGCTGACACCCAACTGCACCACCGCATCGCCCAAAAACTCCATCCTTTGATTGTCATAATCCAATCCGTGCTCATTGCTGTAGGAAGAATGCGTCAATGCCTCCTTCAGCAAAGCGGGATTATGAAATGTATATCCTATTTCCAAATACAACTTCTCATATGTTTTCATTTTTCTTCTCTCTTAATGAAAAAAATAAAAGTCCTCGATTCAGAACTTTTATTTATCAATTGTTTCATATTTATTGCCTGATACCATTCAAATAAACGCCAAACATATTTATTTTTTGTTTTCGATATATTCTACGATATCACCCACCGTTTTGATGCTCTTGATGTCTTCTTCGTCAATAGTCACATCAAACTCGTCTTCAAACGCCAAAACCAATTCCAGCAAATCAATGGAATCCGCCCCCAAATCATCAATAAATGATGTATTGTTCGACAATGTTTCTCTGTCCACTTCCAGCTGTTCGGAAATGATGGTTCTCACTTTTTCCTCCATGTCGGTACTGCCTCCAAAATGATATTATCTTTATACTATAGTTCTATTATATATTCGTACTTTTTTCAATCCCTTTTTCTAAAATTTCCGATATTATTTTGCTTTGCCCATATTCATGCCCCGCAAAAATTGCATTTTTGATTGCCGTGGCATCGCTGCTGCCATGTGCTTTGATCACCGCGCCGTTGACGCCCAGCACGCCGAGGGTTTGCCCGGGCGCAAGCGAAAAGGTGATGTCGCGCAGCGCTTCAAACGCGGGCAGCGAAGGATCGCTGC
>ENA-UOOM01001847-UOOM01001847.1-fermentation-metagenome-genome-assembly--contig:-NODE-1847-length-19092-cov-8.127278_pt1 | contig 19092 bp, 19 predicted proteins | sample MGYA00245781_ERZ724031 | MGnify/ENA primary metagenome ERZ724031 (study PRJEB28704, sample SAMN03018317) | fermentation metagenome | biome: anthropogenic terrestrial biome; feature: soil; material... | reverse complement strand
CGCCGGAAGGTGTTGATTTATCTTGGGTTTGGAGCTGTTCAGCAGACACTAAGTAACCGACTTATTATCCCACATCTGTTCAGTTCCGGGAAGGAATTGGCCCTCTTTCATCATCTTCATAATCCCACACACTTCCGGTATGAGGCAAAAAACAATGTCATGACCCCCTTGAAAAATCCAGTCAATGTTTTAGGCTGTTATTGACCAAATGGGTTTGACCGGTTTGGACGAAAGGAGTGACGCATGGTCAGCGAGCGTTTTCTGGCGTTGCCGGAGGAGAAGCAGCGCCGCCTGGTGGCGGCTGGCTTCAAGGTGTTCGGACTCAATGAATACAAAAAAGCCTCCACCGAGGATATCGCCCGGGAAGCCGGCATCAGCAAGGGGTACTTGTTCTATTACTTTCGCAACAAGCAGGCGCTTTATCTCTACTTGTATGACAAGGCCCTTGAAATCTCAAGGGCCCAGGTGCTGGACAGCTATTTTCACAGCATCACAGATTTTTTTGAGATGATGGCATATTCCGCCAGGAAAAAGGCGCAGCTTTCAGTTGACTTCCCTTACCTGACGGAGTTTATCTTGCGGGCGTATTATTCCCAGCGGGAGGATGTTTCCGGTGCGCTTCAGAAAAAAATTCTGGCGGATACCCAGGCCAGTTATCAGGCCGCGTTCCAGTCCCTGAATTTGCGCGCGTTTAAGCCGGAGGTAGACCCCGTCTACCTGATGCGCCTGCTGCAATGGATGGGGGACGGCTACCACAATGAGTGCCAGCGCCGCGGCTCTCCTCCCACTGTGGCGGAAATGATGGCGGAATTTGACCGGATGCTGGCCCTGATGAAAAAACTGTGCTACCGGGAGGAGTATCTATGAACGTGATTGAGATAAACGGTCTCACCAAGCGCTATGGCGAGAAAAAAGGCGTGTTTGACCTGAACTTCAGCATCAAGGAAGGGGAGGTCTTCGGCTATCTGGGGCCCAATGGCTCCGGAAAAACCACCACCATCCGCCATCTGATGGGCTTTTTGAACCCTGACAGGGGCCGCTGCACCATCGCCGGGCTTGATTGCAGAAAGGATTCTGCCAAAATTCAGCAGGATGTGGGCTATTTGCCCGGAGAAATCGCCTTTTTTGACGAGATGAAGGGCGTGGAATACCTGCGCTTCATGTCGGCCATGCGCGGGAAGAAATGGGCGGAACGGGCAGACGAGATGCTCAGCCGTTTTGACCTTGACCCTTCCGGCCGCATCAAACGTATGTCCAAAGGCATGAAGCAAAAGCTGGGCCTGGTGGCGGCCCTGATGCATGATCCGGCTACCCTGATCCTGGATGAACCCACCTCCGGCCTTGACCCTCTGATGCAGGCCACCTTTGTGGCGTTGATGCGGGAGGAAAAGCTGCGGGGCAAAACCATCCTGATGAGCAGCCACAGCTTTGAGGAAATCGAGAAAACCTGCGACAGGGTGGGCATCCTGAAGGAGGGGCGCATGCAGGCGCTGGTGGAGGTAACCGCCCTGAAAACCAGCCGACGGCGGGTTTACGCGCTGCATTTTGACAGCGAACAGGATCAGGCGGCCTTCGCGCGCCAGGGTCTAGACGTGATCTGGCAGGGCCCGGGCCAGGTTCATGTGGCCCTCACCGGCGATCTGCAGCCCTTCTTCAGCGCGCTGGCGGGCAGCCGCGCCAGCGGCCTTGATGTGGTCACCCAGCGGCTGGAAGACGTGTTCATCAGCTATTACGGAGGAAACAACCATGATCACAGCGCTGTATAAAAAAGACTGGAAAGCCCATTGGAAACTGCTCCTGGCCATCCTTGTGATCAGCGCCATGTACCTGACGGTCATCATCTTCATGTTCGACCCTTCCGGCGGGGATGTCCTGGAACAACTGGCGGCGCTGAAGATGCCAGAGGAATTCCTGGCCGCCTTTGGCTTCACCAGCGCAGACCCCAGCCTGCTGGGCTTTCTGGCCAGCTATCTCTACGGCTTTTTGCTGCTGGCCCTGCCGCTGGTTTCCACGATTATCGTGGCAAACCGGCTGATGGCGGCGATGGTGGACAGGGGCTCCATGGCCTCCATCCTCTCAAGCGCCGTCACCCGGCGCCAGGTGGCCATCACGCAGGCTGCCTTCCTGATCAGCTATCTGATGGTGCAGATGCTCTTCATCACAGGGGCCGGGCTAGTGATAAGCGCCGCACAGTTCCCGGGCATGCTGCACCAGGCAGGTTTCCTGAAGCTCAACGGCGGGCTTTTTATGGCGCACCTAGCCATCAGCGCCCTGTGCTTCTTCTTCTCCTGCCTGTTTGGCGAAACACGCCGCGCGCTGGCCTTTGGCGCCGGGCTTCCGGTGATGTTCCTGGTGATGCAGATGTTGGTGAACTACAACCCAGACCTGAAGGCCCTCAGGTGGCTGAGCTTCTTCTCACTCTTTGCGCCAGGCGACTTTGTGGCCGGAAGCCCTGTATGGCTTCCCATGCTGGCGCTGGCCCTGATTGCTACAGCGCTTTACGCGGCGGGCGTGGTGGTGTTTGACAAAAAAGACCTGCCGCTGTAGTGGGTTTTCCCCCACAGCGGCAGGCAACAGGATGTTTCTCCCCACCTACTAAGTGAAAACATTAACGCACAGATTGGGTGAGGATTTTTCGAGGCTCCAGGAGGCTGAGTGAGAAAGGAGTAGCCATAGCTACTTTGACCGAGCGAGGCGATCTGGAGACCGGAAAAGACCGCCTCAATCAAAGCGTTAAGGTTTGAACTTCGTATCCGTTTACTTCAGGAACCCCGCCACAATCCTGGCCTCAGCCTCTTCCTCTGTCAGGCCCAGGGTGCGCAGCTTTAAAATCTGCTCGCCCGCGATTTTGCCGATGGCGGCCTCATGGATGAGGGCGGCGTCGGGGTTTAAGGCATCCAGCTGGGGGGCCGCAGTCACCACGGCGTCATCCGCCAGAATGGCATCACAGGCGCTGTGGCCGTGGCATCTGGCCTCGCCCACGATGCGGCTGACAAAGCTCTGCCGGGATTTTCCCTTGGCCACCGACCGGCTCACCAGGTCGCAGCCGGCATCCTCCCCTTCCAGCACCACATCAAAATAGGTCTTGGCCTCCTCATCCCCCTGGGTGAGCAGGCGCTCCCGGACGATCAGCTTGGCCCTGGCCTTCAGGTTAGCGGTGGTTTTTCGGTCGGTATAGGAGACGCCGCCCAGCTGGGAGGTCTCCATGGTGAGGGAGGCATCCTCCTCCAGGAAGCACTCGGTCACCGGGTTGATGCGGCGCAAGCCCGCCCCCTCCCCTGTGCCGATGTGCTTTTCCTCGTAGATCACCTCGCTGCCGGAGGCCAGGTAAAAGCGGTGGATGCCGTCATGGCGGCTCTCGCCATTGTCGGCGGTGTGCACGCCACAGCCAGCCACGATGGTGACCTTGGCGCCCGCGCCGATATAAAAATCGTTGTATGCCACATCGCTCACATCCCCATGGGTGACCACCGCGGGGATGAACACCTTCTCGCCCCGGGTGCCGGGGGCCACGTGAATCTCAAGGCCCGGCTTGCCATCCGGCTTTGACTGGATGCGGATGTTCTCCGTGCTGCGCCTGCCTGCGCAGCCAGAGTCCTGGCGGATATTGTAGGCGCCTTCAAACGCCCCCTCATAGCCCGCCACGGTATGCAGCAGGGACTGGGCCACCGGGTTCACTTCCTGGATGTTCATCACAGCCGCTCCCTCCTTCCCACCGGGCAGTAGCCCGCGATTTCGCCGGCCAGAAGGCCAGGCAGCACCTCGTCCTTGGGCCCCTGATCCCGCACCTGGCCTGAGGAGAGCACAATGATCTCATCCGCCACGTCAATCAGCCGCTGCTGGTGGGAGATGATGACAAGGGTGCGCTTCTCACGCTTGAGTTCATTAAACACATCCACCAACCCCTTGAACGACCACATGTCAATCCCGGCTTCCGGCTCATCAAAGATGGACACCTTGGTGCCCCGCGCCAGAACCGAGGCGATCTCCACCCGCTTGATCTCGCCGCCTGACAGGCTGGCGTCCACCGCCCTGTCCACATAGTCCATCGTGCACAGCCCCACCTTGCCGGTGAGGTCGCACAGGGTATCAAAGTCAAGGGGGCTGCCCGCCGCCGTCTCCAGCAAATCCTGCACGGTGAAGCCCTTAAAGCGCACCGGCGTCTGGAAACCAAAGCTGATGCCCAGCCGCGCCCGCTGGGTGACGTCCAGGTCCGTGATGTCCTGCCCATCCAGATAAATGCGCCCGGCGCTTGGCTTCACCAGCCCCGCGATGAGCTTGGCCAGGGTGGTTTTGCCGCCGCCATTGGGCCCGGTGACCACGGTGAGCTTGCCCTTAGGGATGGTGAGGCTTAAATCCTTGATGATATCGCCGCCATCCGGCAGCGTCCAGCTGACATGTTCCAGCCTGATCAATTCCATATCCTCCTTTTGCCAGGTCCAAACCGGCATATGGATTGTACCCGCCTTGACGGCGTTGCAATCCCCACCTAAAATAGGGCCCATCCTGCGTTGTGAAAGGCGGTGGCGCTTGGTGGAACCCTCCCGGCGGGGCAGCCTGATGCTGCTGGTGGCCTCGGTCATCTGGGGCAGCACCTTTGTGGCCCAGAGCCTGGCGGCGCAGCATCTGCGCCCCTTCACCTTCCAGTTTGCCCGCTCCATGCTGGGCGCTGCGGCCCTGTTGCCCGCCATCCTGATCGCGGACCGCGTGAAGAAGAAAAAACATGGCCACACCCGGCCCCCGGCCCAGGCGGACAAACGCCTGCTGCTAAAGGGCGGCCTGGCCTGCGGGCTGGCGCTGTTTGTGGCCACCAACCTGCAGCAGTTTGGCCTGGAGGAGTCGGGCGCTGGCAAGGCCGGATTTATCACAGCGCTGTACATCCTCATCGTGCCCATCCTGGGGCTTTTCCTGGGGCACAGGGCCAGGCCTGCGCTGTGGGTGTCCGTTGGCATTGCCGCTGTGGGGCTTTATCTGCTCAGCGTCAAGTCGGGCTTCCACATTTCCACCGGCGATGCGCTGCTGATTCTGTGTGCCGTCGCCTTTGCGGTGCAGATTCTGCTGGTGGATCACTACGGCCTCAAGGTGAGCGGGATGAAGCTGTGCAGCCTGCAGTTTCTGGTGTCGGGGCTGCTCTCGGGGGTTTTGATGATCCTGCTTGAAAAGCCAGACGCCACCAGCATCCTGGCCGCCTGGGGGCCGCTATTGTACGCCGGGGTGCTCTCCAGCGGCGTGGCCTATACCCTGCAGATCTTCGGCCAGCGCACCACACCGCCTGCCATCGCGTCGCTGCTCATGAGCCTGGAGGCGGTGTTTGCGGTCATCACCGCCATCCTGGTGCTGGGCCAGGTGCCCACACCCCGGGAATGGGCGGGGAGCGCCCTGATGTTTTCTGCCATCCTGCTGGCCCAGCGCGGGCAGGAGCAGCGCCCGGCCGTGTAAAGCATGGGTAAAATTGGTAGCGTTTTCCCGCACACGACACCACTTTTGTGATATAATCCTGCTGTTTGCAAGAAAGAGGTGAAGTCATGCAACTGGACATCAACAACATCTCCAAGAGCTTTGGGGACAAGGAAGTGCTCCACGGCGTTTCCTTTTCCGTGGTCTCCGGCCGCGCCATGGGCTTTCTGGGCCGCAATGGCGCCGGCAAATCCACCACCATCCGCTGCCTGATGGACGTGTTCCGCCCGGACAGCGGCAATTTCCTGCTGGATGGCAAGCCCTTCAAGCCCCGGAGCCTGAAGATCGGCTATCTGCCTGAGGAGCGCGGCATGTACCAAAAAAACGATGTGCTGGCGCAGCTGGCCTACTTCGCCCGGCTGCGTGGCGCCACCAAGGCTGACGCCGTGGCCAGCGCCAACCGCTGGATTGACTACTTTGAGCTGTCCGAATTTAAAAAGAAAAAACTGGAAACCCTCTCCAAGGGCAACCAGCAGAAAATCCAGATCGCCCAGTCCTTCCTCAATGAGCCGGACATCCTGATCCTGGATGAGCCCTTCTCAGGCCTTGACCCGGTCAACGCCCAGATCTTCAAGGATGCCATCAGCGAGTTTGTGAAGGAAGGGCGACTGGTCATCTTCTCCTCCCACCAGATGGGCTACGTGGAGGAGGTCTGTGATGATGTCACCCTCATCCACCACGGCAACATCCTGCTGTCGGGCAACCTGGACGAGATCAAGCGGGAGGAGGGGCAGGACAAGCTCTTCATCTCCGTCCTCTCAGACGACAAGGCCTGGGAGAGGGAGCTGGCCGCGGCCTTCCCAGCGCTTGCCATCCTGCCCGGGGATGATGGGCTGATTCTGGACACCCGGGGCCAGGTGAGCCAGGAGGACATCATGGGCTGGGTCTCCGGCCAGCGCCTCACCCTCCGGCGCTTTGGCCTGTATGAGCCCAGCCTCAACGATATTTTCATTCGGAAGGCAGGTGACTGACATGCGTGATTTTATCACCGTTTTCAACTATGAGCTTAAAACCCAGCTATTCAAAAAGGCTGCCATTTTCACCACGATCATCATGATGATCGTGGTGCTGGCGGTTACCTTCCTGCCCCGCATCATCGCCCTGTTTGATTCCGGAAACCCTGAGAAGAGCATGGAGGGGGAAATGCCCAGCCAGGCCATCAAGGGGGCTGGCTATGTGCTGCCCTCAGGGCCTGAAGCCGCTTTGCTCACGCCCATTCTGGGCGAGGACGAAAGCCTCCGCTACGCCGATAAGGCCGCGCTGGAGCAGGCCCTGCGCGACAAGGCCATCGAGGTTGGCTTTATCATCCAACCGGATTTGAGCTATGAAGCCCTCTACCTGGACCGCGCCCTGGAGGACAAGCGGGACAGCCAGCTGGGCAACATCCTAACGCAGCTTAAAAAGCAGCAGCTGATCACCCAGAAGGGCCTCACCCCCCAGGATTTTGTCGCCATTGAAGAGGCCCAGTCCCAGGGAACAACCACCGTGCTTGGCCGCAACAGCACCAACAACTATGCCCTCTCCTTTGCGCTGATGGTGGTCATCTACATGGTGGTGCTGCTATATGGCAACGGCGTCTCCTCCATCATCGCCCGGGAGAAGGACAGCCGCACCATGGAAATTCTCATCACCTCCACCCGCCCCTCCAGCCTCATCCTGGGCAAAGTGGCAGCCGCTGGGGTCTCGGCGCTGTTACAGTTTGGCATGGTGGTGGTGGCGGGCATTGTGGGCTATCAGCTGAATAAGTCCTTGTATCCCGAGATGGTCACCACCACGCTCTCTGGCACCCTCACCTCAAGCTATGTGTGGAGCTATCTGTTCTTCTCCTTCTTTGGCTTCATCCTCTACCTCTTCCTGTTCGCGGCCCTGGGCTCCACCGTCTCCAAGATGGAAGACCTGGCCAGCGCCACGGGCATTGTGCAGTTCCTGTTCATCATTGGCTACATCCTGGCCACCTTCGCCGCCAACATGCCTGCCAGCACCCTGTCGGTGGTGGCCAGCATCATCCCCTTCACCTCCATCATGGTGATGCCGCTCAGAAGCGCCGTCATGACCGTGCCCTGGAGCGAGCTGATCCTCTCCGGCGCCCTGATGCTGCTGTTTGTGGCCTTCTTCGCCTTCCTCAGCATCAAAATCTACCGCTGGGGCAGCCTCAACTATGGCAACAAGACCCGGCTCTCCCGGATCGTGAAGGAAGCCCTGCGGGGGCACTGATCTGCCATCAACAGCCCTATACCGGCTGCCCTTCAGGGCGGGTGCCTTGCTGTGCGCCAATCATTCTGTTACAATGGTGCGCATTGATTTGGAGGTGTCCGGCCTGTGAAAAAAAAGGACCTGAAGGTGATCATCCCCGTTATTGTGCTGGCAGCAGCGCTGTTTGTCGCTTCCCAGGTAATGCCCCGGGAAAACAAGCAGGCAAACGCCGGGGCGCTTGCCACCAGCATCGCGCAGACCGGAACCCCCGCACCCACCGCCACGGCATTGGCCGAGGTGACGTCAACCCCTGCGCCTGAAGCCACGGACACCCCGGCTCCCCAGGCATCCCCTGAGACCACCGCAAGCCCCGCCGTTCTGGCCAAGCCCTCCCCCGTGCCCACCCTGGTGCCGGCCAAGGCTTACCTCAAGGTGCAGATCGGCTACCTGGTGTTTGAGCCCCTGGCGCTGACAGAGGAGCGGGACCTGGAACTCACCCAGCCGGACGGGAAGCAAAACGTGGTGCGGATCACCCCCGAATCCATCATCATGCACTCCTCCAACTGCGACAACCAGGACTGCGTCCACCAGGGCATGGTCTCTCTGGAGAACCGGGACAAGCGGGTACTGCAAAGCATGATCATCTGCCTGCCCAACCAGGTGGTGCTGGAGCTGCTGGACCCTGAGGAGGCCCAGGCGGACTGGGAGGCGGCCCATGAAAAACCAGGTGCCTGAAACAGGGCACCTGGCTAACTGATTTCATCGATTCTGATTTCTATTTTATAATCAAACTACGACCGCCCTTTTCGCTGTTGATGGCAACAGCAGCAATCAGCACACAACCAAACACAACATCTTTCCACAGCGGATTCACCCCCGCCATATTCATCCCGGATGAAATGGCCATGACACTGATGACCCCGATGAGTGTGCGCAATACGCTGCCCGAGCCACCGGAAAATAGCGTGCCTCCCAAAGCAACAGAAGAGATAGCCATCATATACAAGTTGTCGCCGATAGTGGGAACGCTGCTCTTGAGTTTATATGCATACATGATGCCGCCAATCGCGGCGCCCGTGCTGCACAAAACAAAGGTCAAGATTTTGATTTTTATGGTATGGACGCCCGCCAGCCTGGCAGCCTTTTCATTGGCGCCTATTGCAAAAATGGATTTGCCAAGCTCTGTCTTGCGTTCAATCACCAAGCATAGAATAACAAGCGCCAGGGAAATCCATAGAATCACGGGGAAATCAAGGAACTTGTCCGTCGCCCAGTTTACAATCCAGCGCTGTTTGATGGGGATGGTGTTGGAGGAGCCTTTCGAGATAATGATAGCCATTGCACGCCACACACTTTGTGCACAAAGCGTGACAATGAACGAGGGCAGCTTTAAAACCGCTATTAAGCTGCCGTTGATAAGCCCGGCGACGACACCGAACAAAACCATGTAGAGGATAATCCAATGTCCCGTTTCTGTAACATAAGTGCCTGCAATCACGCAGGCTACGGAGGCCACGGCCCCGATGGACAGGTCAATGCTGCCAGAATAAAGCACAAATCCGATGCCGCAGGCCATAGGAAGCAGAGGGGCAATTTCCAACGACATATTCTGCAGGGAGTAAAGAGATAAAAACTTGGGATTGATGACGGAAAATACCCCTATAATTAGAACCGCGCTCAGAATAAAGCTATTACGCTTAAACAGCTCGTTTAGCGAAAAATCGCCATCCCTTTTCCACATACTAAATCCCCTCATAGCATCAGCCTCACTATATCCACCTGCTCAGGCTTGTTATCAGCCGGGCAGTCGAATTCGCCACATATCATTCCATCTTTCATCACAAGAATGCGACTGGACAGACCCAAGCTTTCATCCAGCGTATCCCCCATAAGCAAGACAGACCCGCCCTTTTCCGTGATGGATCGTATGAGCGCATAAATATCACCCTTGGCCCCCACATCCACCCCGCGAGTGGGGTGGTCCAACACTAAAATGGGGCATTCGCTATCCAGCACCCGGGCAAAAATCACCTTTTGCGCGTTGCCGCCGGACAGGTTGATGATCCTCTGATTAACGCTTGAACAGCGAATACCCAGGCTACGCACCCAGTGTTTTGCGTTCTCTCTCTGATTTTTGTTTGAAATCAGCCGATAAACGGCGTTCTTCTGATAGTTGGCCACAGAAATGTTCTCCGCCAGAGACAGGATATCAATGATGCCATCTTCCCGTCGGTTCTTGGGCACCGAAATGATACCGACATCACGCGCATCGCTGGGGGATTTGAAGTCCACTTTCCTTTGGTGCACCTTGATGGCACCATGGGTTTTCGCCTGATCCCCGCACAGAACCGCACAAACGTCCTCTTTTCCTGAGCCTTCAACACCGCAAAGGCCCAAAACCTCCCCTTTATAGAGATTAAAAGAAACGTTCTTGAAGGAACCAAACATACTCAAGTCCTTTACTTCAAGCACAGCTTCCTGGGCAGGAACGGTTTGGCGGTCGGACACAAAATACTCGCTATTCGTTTCCCGTCCAACCATTTTTTCATAAAGAATCGCTTCGTCTGCATGCTGAGTTTCCACTTCAGCCGTTAGTTTTCCATCTTTAAAAACATAGATTCGGTCAGTGATTTCCAGCACTTCCTGCAAACGATGGGAAATGAGAATAATGGCGTTTCCCCGTTGTTTCATTTGACGTATTTTATCAAATAACACGACCATTTCTTCGTCAGAGAGCACAGTGGTGGGTTCGTCTAGCAAAATCAGCGCGTGGTTGTTTGAGGCGGCAGATACGATATCAAACACCTTGGCTATCTCCACCATCTGTCGCATGGCAAAGCTGAGGTCACGCACCTTGGCTTTCTCAGAAATATCCTCAAGACCCATAGCGTTCAGCACGTTTCTCGCAGCTGCATTCATTTTTGACCAGATAATGAAATTGCCTTTGGAAAACTGCTTTTCACGCCCAAGAAAGATATTCTGCGCTACCGTCAGGTTGTTGATCAGAGATTGCTCTTGAAAAACCATGCCGATACCGCTTTCGTTTGCGTTCAACATGGAACCGGCCCGAAAATTCTGACCGTTCATCTGCATGGTTCCCATGGAGGGCTCCTCCACACCCGCGATTATTTTCAGCAAGGTAGATTTTCCCGCACCATTTTCCCCAATAAGACCAACGATCTCTCCGGGCCAAACCCTTATATTGATGTCTTGAAGCACCGTGTTGGTGCCATAGACCTTCCCGATATCATGTGTGGTAAACAATGCTTCACTGCTCATGCATTTATCCCTTCGCTTACTTGGCAATCGTCTTGCGACCGCGACTTAAGGTGAGTGCCACAGCAACTATGATGATGATGCCTTGCAATGCCTTCTTGTAGTTCGCGTCTACACCGATGATGGTCAGGAAGTTGAGAAGCTCCATGTAAATCAGGATGCCCACAATCGTCTGCAATGTACCTCCTCTCCCACCACTTAAGGAGGCACCACCAATAACTAGAGCTGTGATACAGGGGAACATCTGGTCATCCCCTAACGAAGCCTGACCAAATTTCAAGCGAATCAGAGCGACAAAACCCGCTAAAGCTGCGGCCGTGCTGCTGATGACAAAAGCCTTGACGGTAACCCTCTCCACGTTGATGCCTGAAGCCCGCGCCGCCGCCTCATTATCTCCAATGGCATATACTGCACGCCCGAAGGCTGTATAGTTGAGAATAATGCTGCACACCAGGAAAAACGCCACCGCAATCCAGGTGATGAGCGGAATGCCGAGGAAACTCATCATGGACCAATCAGTCATCCACTGTTCTTGCACTCGGGCAGCCCGGCTGTCATACAACAGGATGGCGATACCCTTAATGATGGTGCCTGTGGCAAAGGTGATGATGAACGAGGCGATGCGCAGTTTGACATGTAGAATCCCAGTGATAAGGCCATAGAAAATACCGATGGCGATGGGTATCAGCACCCCCCAAAAGCCAAAGTCATTTGCGTTGCGATCGTTGAGAATCAACAACGCCATAAAGGAGCCCACAAAGCCCATAACGCCCTCAACAGAAAGATCGATGCGGCCAATAAGCAGCACAAAAGAAAGCCCGGTTGCCAAAATGAGAGGCACGGCCATTTGCTGCAGAATGTTGAGGATGTTTTTTAATGAAAAGAAATGACTGTCATAAATCGAGAAAAAGATGGTCATCCCCACCAGCAGAGTAATTGGAGCATAGACGCGTATCAAATTGCTGCGCGCCTCATTTTCTACTTTTTGGACAAATTCTTCCGCAATGGTTTGCGAACTCCTATTACGTTTCCTAAAGAGCTCCATCCAGATGTCCTCCTGTTTTGTAAGAATGCTCCTGCGCAGTTGATGGGGCAACGTGTTTTCAATATGCAGTTCATCTCCGATACCGGAGATGAACTGCATATCTTGCTGTCTTGGGAACCAAGAGCGCTTACTTGTTTTTCAATTCCTCAAAGCTCTCATAGTCAGACAGCACCGGGAAGGCCAGATCGTTGAAATTATATTCCGGCTGACCATCGATGAACATTGCCTTATACTCGGCAACATTTTCGGCGGTAATCAGGGGCGCATTGGTCTTAATAACAGGCCTGTCAAAAGTTTTGCCGTTGACGGCAGCTTCATAAGCATAAGCAGCGCCATAGCCCATCAACAGATAACCATTGTTGGCAACGGTGCTGGCCATGTCTCCAGCAGCAACAGAGTCAAAAGCGGCGGCGATGCCGTCAACGCCGTTAACAAACACTTTGCCGTTTTTCCCCTCTAGTTTCAGCGCTTCGATGGCACCCAGCCCCATGGTGTCATTGGCGGCCCAAATAGCAGCGATATCATCGTGGGCAGCAAGCCAAGTTTGGGTAAAATTCATGGCTTGATCCTGGCTCCATGAGGCAACCTGCATGTCCACCATTTCTATTTCCGGATAGTCTTTCAAAGCTGCCTGGAAACCAGCATAGCGGTTGGCGGCAGAGTCTTCACCCTGCACACCATATAGGGCGCAGACTTTGCCCTTTCCGCCAATGAGGTCGAAGAGATATTTGGCGGTGTTGTAGCCGGAAACAAAGTCATCGGGTGACATATGGGCCACAAAGTGTTTGAAGTCTTTGGGTTCCAATCCCTCTGCATGTTGCCACAGCATGGTGAAATATACGCCCGCTTCTTCACAGATTTCGGCGAAGTTCACGCTGTTTGCAGTGGAGGCGACGTCTGTGATGAAAAACGCACGCTGGCCATGCTTGGCGATGAAATCGCGAATAGCCTGATTTTCTTTGTTGTCATCCCCGTCAGTGACCATCACTTGATATTCTACATTTTCCTTCGATTCGGCAAACAAGATGGCTCCATTTGCTTCCTGCGCCCAGAACTCATTTTCCAGTCCATGCACCATGATACCTAGATACCATTTGTCATCCTGCGCGGAAGCGGCAGTAAACAAGGACAGCATCATCGCCAGTGCAAGCATAAGTACCAGAAACTTTTTCATATGGTCTTCCTCCTTTTATTTTTACAAAGAGCGCACTATCGCATGCTCTTGTCAATCGATGACTGCGGCCTCAATGCCTCATCGCGCTGATTCGATCAAAAATAGGGGAGTTGGCAGTGTAAAGGTCCTTAAAGATCGGGTACATCTGTCGATAAATCGCCATGTTTCCCTCAAGCGGAGAAAATACTTCGAGGGCCGGCGCCACACAGACATCACAAGCCTCTTCAAAATTGTTAAACAGCCCCACTCCTACCGCCGCAGTGATAGCAGCACCAAGGCAAGCCTGCTCTTTTGTAGCGCTTCTATACACATCCATCTCGAAAATATCAGCCTGCATCTGAAGCCATACGTCGCTGCGCGCCCCACCACCCGCTGCCACTGCATAGTCGCAGGGAACATTCATTTCTTTTAACACCTCCAGGCTATCCTTCATGGCAAAGACCACGCCCTCCATGGCTGCCCGTGCCAGATCCGCCCGGTCATGATGGAGGGTCAAGCCAACATAGGCACCACGCGCCCGGGGATTCATGTATGGCGTGCGTTCTCCCGCCAGGTAGGGCATAAAAAACAGGTCATTGAGACGGCTCTTTTGATTTAAGATCAACTGATCGATAGCTCCGTAATCCTCAACCCGCAGAATACTGCGGGAAAGCCACTTGAGCACGCTGCCCCCATTCAAACATGCTGCCATCACACTCCAACGGTCGGGAAGCACATGGGCAAAGGTGTTGCCACGCAACGCGGGGTCATATAGAGGTTTTGATGCGGCAGCACAAATAAGAGCTGAAGTTCCGATGTTAGAGGCACAAGCGCCTTCTTTGATCACCGCGTTGCCAATGGCCTGCATGCACTGATCTGCTCCACCGTTAACCACCAGGGTTCTTTCAGAAAGACCAAAATCCGCTGCTGCATCGGGGCTGATATGCCCAATTACCTCGGTAGAGGGCAGACAAACAGGGAAAATCTCTTCTCTAAGTCCCAGCCCTTTGATGATGGGTTCTGCCCATTTTAGCGTGACATTGTCAAAGGCAAGGCTTCCCGCCGCATCAGAAAAGTCTGTGGTAATACGATCTGACAGGCGGAATTTAATGTAGTCCTTTGGCAGCATCACATGAGCGATACGCTGGTAAAGATCATTTTTGTTAAGTTTTAGCCAATAAAGGGAAGCAAGCAGAAAACCGGGAGAAACGCGGTTTTGAGTGTTCTGCTTGATCGCTTCTGTGCCAAGTTTACCATAGATATCTGCGATGGCGTCTTCGCTACGCTGGTCCAGCCATAGCACCGCATTCATCACAGGTTGTTTACGCTCATCCAGCGCCACCAATCCATGCATCTGACCCGAAAAGCTGATGGCGATGATCTTTTCAGGCGAAATATTGCTCTGCTGCACCACCATGCGTACCACTTCGGCGGCCTTGTGATACCAGGCTGCAGGATCCTGCTCCGCATGCCCAGGCTCAGGAATAATCACATCATAATCGGATCCGGCAACATACCCACCCGCCTTGTCAAGGCAAGTCAAGAAAGCGCGAACGCTTGATGTCCCCAGATCCAGGCCAATCACATAATTCTCCATATGACGTGTTCCCTATCTATCTCATCAATAACAAACAGATGTAAAACAGAACATTTTTAATATCGCGTAAATATCTGACACCTATTGCCTTGCTAATTATACAGATCTACGGGCTTTTGTCAATGTAGCTTTTGTCAGATAAGCAAAATCTGGAAAATAATTCTTGCGTTTTGCCTTCTCCGATGATAGTATGTATTTTGTGGCTCATGGTTGCGCGCCATGAATCCAGCAGTAAGGCGCAAAAGAGGTGAAAGAACTATGAAACAGGACATCCATCCCAAGTACGAGAAAGCCACGGTGCGCTGCGTATGCGGCGAAACCTTTGAAACCGGCTCCGTCAAAAAAGAGATGCGCGTTGACATCTGCTCCAAGTGCCATCCCTTCTACACCGGCAAGCAGAAGCTGGTGGACACCGGCGGCCGGGTGGAGCGCTTCAAGAAGCGCTATCAGGCCCAGCAGCAGGACTGATCCCCGCAGCATGTCAGACCGCCCCGGCGTGGGCGGTTTTTCATTTTGACCCGGCCATTTCCACCAGCTTGGCCAGGGTGTTGCGGTTGCGGGTGGTGAGGGGGGTGCCCAGCTTCCGCTCCAGGAAGTTATTGTTCAACCTGCTCCTGGCAGCGCTGCCGGGGATGTACATATAGGCCGCCCGCGGGGTGATGATAAGGCGCTCCTCGCCAAAGTCCATGTCTCCCAGCGCCGCGGTCTTCTCCGGCGCCACCTCTCCTTGCCACTGGGCGTAGAACACCCGCTGGGAGAGCAGGTCTGTAAACGGGTTCTCCGCCAGCACGCGGCGCAGCTCCTCAGGGGTTTTCACGATGACAGCCAGGTCAGCCCCGATCTCATCCCTGATGATGCGGCGCAGCTCCTGGGCGGTCTGGTCCGGCGCAAGGGCAGTGGTCAGAATCACGTTGCCACTTTGTATCCAGGTGCGCGCGCCGGGGAAGCCGTGCCGCTCCAGCGCCTCCCGCAGCTGCGCCATGGGCACCCGGTTTTTGCCCGTGGGGGTCACGCCCCTGAGCAGCGCTATGTGGGTGTGCATGCCTTTCCTCCCTTCAGGTTGTGAACAGTTTGTGTCATTATACCCTCTTTGGGCCTGAAACCTCATATTTCCCCTTGCCCCAGGCGCCACATAGGGTATAATGGTTTTGTCGGCGCCGCGGCATCGCCTGCGGGCGCCAAGGAGGATATTGTGTTAAGATCCATTGAAGACAACAAAGCCAACAAGCCGCCGGATATCGGCGGCCAGGCGGTGCTGGACGGGGTGATGATGAAATCCCCCGACGCCATCGCCATCGCCGTGCGCAAGGAAAACGGCGACATCGTGGTGAAGCGCGAGCCCTATGTCTCCCCCAGCAAGCGGCACCCCTGGATGGGCAAGCCCATCATCAGGGGCGCGGTCAACATGGGGCTGATGCTGAAATTGGGCGTGGGGGTGCTGCAGGACAGCGCCGACATGTCAGGCGTTCTGGCAGATGAGAAGCCCTCGAAGTTCGAGGCCTGGCTATCCAAAAAACTGGGGAAAGGGGCGGACAAGGTGCTGATGGGCTTTGCCCTGGTGCTGGCCCTGGCGCTCTCCATGGGGCTGTTTGTGTTCCTGCCCAACATCCCCACCAAGGCGCTCCGGGGCGCCGGCTGGTCGCTCTTCTCGGTGAACCTGCTCAGCGGCCTGATCCGCACGGCGATTCTCATCGGCTATCTCTACCTCACGGGCCTGGTGCCCGACATGCGCAAAACCTTCCAGTACCACGGGGCTGAGCACAAGACGGTCTATGCCCATGAGGCAAAGCTGCCCCTCACGCCTGCCAACGCGCAGAAGTTCACCACCCTGCACCCCCGCTGCGGCACCAGCTTTTTGCTGATCACCTTCATCCTGTCCATCCTCTTCTACTCGGTGTTTGATGAATTGGTGCTGGCGATCTTCGGCTACGACATGGCCAGCAACTACCTGGTGCGGGTGCTGTCCCGCCTGGCGCTGCTGCCGCTGATGGCAGGCCTGGGCTATGAGGCGCTCAAGGCGCTGGCCCACGCCAACAACCCCCTGACCCGGGCGCTTCGCTGGCCGGGGATGCAGCTGCAGCGCCTCACCACCAAGCCGCCCACAGATGAGATGCTGGAAGTGGCCATCGCCGCCATGAACGCGGCGCTCCATGGCCTGCCAGAGGGGGAGCGCACCGCAGAGGGCTATGCCCTGCTGCACAAGGCGGCGCCTGAGGAGGCGATGGCGGTTTGACCGTCGCCCAGGCCTTGGCGGCTGCCTATGAGGTGCTTGGTGCCGCCCAGGTGCCCGATCACACGCTTGACGCCCAGTGGCTGCTGGCGGAGGTCTTGTCGGTTCAGCGCCTGGCGCTGAGCATGATGCGGGATATGCCCCTGGATGAGGCGCAGCACGCTGCCTTCCAGGCCCTCATCACCCGGCGCGCCGGGCGGGAGCCTCTGCAGTATATCCTGGGCACGGCAGACTTCATGGGCCAGCGGCTGCTCACCCGGCCCGGCGTTCTCATCCCGCGCAATGACACGGAAACCCTGGCGCAGATGGCCATCAGCCGGGTAAAGCCGGGGGATAAGGTGCTGGACCTGTGCTGCGGCAGCGGCTGCCTGGCCATTGCCATCAAACTGGCCTGCCCCCAGGCCCAGGTCTGGGCCAGCGACCTGTCAGAGGCCGCCGTCAGCCTCACCCGGGAGAATGCCGGGCGCCTGGGCGCTGAAATCACCGTGGCCCTGGGGGATCTGTTCTACCCCCTGCGCGGGCGGCGCTTTGACCTGATCGTCTCCAACCCCCCCTATATCCCGGCGGATGAACTGCCCCATCTCCAGGCGGAGGTGGGCTTTGAGCCGGCCCAGGCTCTGGACGGGGGCGCTGACGGCCTGTCCTTCTACCGGCGGATCATCAGCGAGGCCCCCTATTTCCTCAGCCCTGGCGGCTTTCTGATGGTGGAGGTGGGTGACGGGCAGGCGGAGGCACTGATGTCCCTGCCAAGCCCCCGGTTTCACCCTTGGCGGATCCAGCATGATCTGCAGGGCCTCCCCCGCGCAGCAGAAACAGACCTGAAAGAAGCATGATGCAAGAGAAGTTTGAAGCCCTGTGTGCCCGCTTTGAGGAGCTTTCCCTCACAGCCAGCCAGCCGGATGTCATCGCCGATCAGCCCCATTACCAGGCGCTGGTGAAGGAGATGGCGGAGCTGACCCCCAGCGTCACCGCCTGGGGGGATTTTCAGGCGCTGGAAGCGGAGATCGCCGCCACCCGGGAGCTGCTTGAAAGCCCGGAGCTGGCCGAGATGGCCAGGGAGGAGCTGGAAGCGCTGGAGGAAAAGCACCAGGCGGCTGAAACCCAGCTGCGTCTGTTGCTGCTCCCCCAGGATCAGGATGATGACCGCAACGTGGTGATGGAGATCCGCGCCGGGGCGGGCGGCGACGAGGCGGGGCTGTTTGGCGCGGCGCTTTTGCGCATGTACACCCGCTATGCCGAGCGCCAGGGCTATCAGGTGGCCTATGTGAGCCTGTCTGAAACCGAGCTGGGCGGGGTTAAGGAGGCGGTGTTCACCCTCTCAGGCCGGGGCGCTTTCAGCCGGATGAAGTATGAAAGCGGCGTGCACCGCATCCAGCGGGTGCCGGCCACCGAGTCCCAGGGCCGCATCCACACCTCCACCGCCACGGTGGCGGTCCTGCCTGAGGCGGATGAGGTGGACATTGAGATCAACCCGGGTGACCTGCGGATAGACACCTTTCGCGCCAGCGGCCAGGGCGGCCAGCACGTGAACCGCACTGACTCTGCCGTGCGCATCACCCACCTGCCCACCGGCGTGGTGGCCACCTGCCAGGACGAAAAAAGCCAATTAAAAAACAAAGAACAGGCATTGAAAGTGCTCCGCAGCCGGTTGTATGAGCAGAAGCAGGCCCAGCAGGACGCCGCCTATGCTCAGCACCGCCGGGGGCAGATCGGCACCGGCGACCGCAGCGAGCGCATCCGCACCTACAATTTCCCCCAGGGCCGGGTGACTGATCACCGCATTGGGCTGACGCTGTATCAGATTGATCTGATCATGGACGGCGACCTGGACCCCATCATCGATGCCCTGGCGATGGACGCCCGGCAAAAAGCCCTGGCGGAAAGCGCCGTTTGACAGATAAAAGAGGAGAGAGCACATGGCCAGCAACAGCCCCATGACCCGAGCCCAAAAACAGATCCTGGTTTTCAGCCTGCTGATTATCTTTTTAATCGGCGTTCTGGTCTTTATTTTCCGGGATCAGGGCGCCCCCCCGCCCCAGGAGCCCCTTGGCACGCCCACGGTCTCCATCGCACCGGAATCCACCTATGCCACCGTGAGCGAAGCGCTGGACAACCTGCCCACCCCCACGCCGCTGCCCACC
>ENA-UOOM01001845-UOOM01001845.1-fermentation-metagenome-genome-assembly--contig:-NODE-1845-length-19097-cov-52.170203_pt1 | contig 19097 bp, 21 predicted proteins | sample MGYA00245781_ERZ724031 | MGnify/ENA primary metagenome ERZ724031 (study PRJEB28704, sample SAMN03018317) | fermentation metagenome | biome: anthropogenic terrestrial biome; feature: soil... | reverse complement strand
CAGAGTCAATGACTCTTACTTCCTTTTCACGAATTTGCTCGTTGATTTGAAGTTCCTTAATAATCTATCCCTCCTTAAAATTTCAAATGCTTCTTATATATAATTATATTATTTTTATCACACATATTCACATATACATAAAAAAATAGCGACCTTCACCGCTATCTTAAAACACAAAACTGCATTTATTTTTTAACCCAACAGGCAGTTTACAAAACGCCGCAAGGTGAGAAGCGGTTACTTCTTCTTGAACACTTTATCAGTATATACAACATAACAATAAATGTCAACAATTATTTATTGAATTACGTGATAACTTTTTTTGTAATGGTAAAGATAAAGCTATCATTAAAAATATTTAAATTTTGACTAAGGAGGTAATATGAAAATTAAATTTTTCCCTTTAATAATCTTTTTGATAGTATATATTATTTTATTTGCAGCAATGCCTCAAAATATTAAACTACCATTACTATATATAGCTCCATTAATATTATACACAATGTTCATTTCTAAAACAATGACAAATTTTATGAAAAATAAGCATCATGATGATGACATGGAAGTAAATGAGACAGCATCCTCTGTAACATATTTTGATAAGAAAAAATCGGAAGAACCTAAAATCCAAATAGGTTTTAATGACGTGGCTGGACTTGAGGAAATTAAAGAAGATTTAATGGATATAATTGACTTTTTGAATAATGAAGACAAATACAGGTCTATGGATGCAAAGGTTCCAAGAGGCATACTATTATACGGACCTCCCGGAACCGGCAAAACACTTATTGCAAAAGCAATAGCAGGCGAAGCAAAAGCAACATTCATTTATTCCAGCGGCTCCGAATTTGTAGAAAAATATGTTGGTGTAGGAGCTAAAAGAGTCAGAACCATATTTGATAAAGCACGTAAAGAAGCTCCAAGTATAATTTTTATAGATGAAGTAGATGCCCTTGGAGCCAAAAGAAATGCTGACAGCAACAATGAAAAGGATCAAACTTTAAATCAGCTGTTAATTGAGCTTGACGGATTTAACAATACCAGCAATGTAATTGTAATTGCTGCAACCAACAGATTAGACTTATTGGATGAAGCGCTTTTAAGACCCGGCAGATTTGACAGAAAAATATATGTTGGTAATCCTAATTTTTATTCGAGACTTAAAATATTGGAAGTTCACACGAAAAATAAACCTCTTGACAAAAAAGTTCAGCTTAAGGATATTGCCGTAAAGACCCATGGATTTTCCGGAGCACAGCTTGCCAACATAGCAAATGAAGCAGCACTTAAAGCAATAAAGGACAAATCAAAGAAAATTAACAATGATAACTTTGAATTTGCTATTGAAAAAATAGCAGCAGGTTTGGAAATAAAGCATTCCACCGTAACAGACAAGGAAAAAAGAATTGTTGCCTACCATGAGGCAGGTCATGCAGTTGCGGCTAAAATACTTAATATTGATCAAGTACAGAAAATTTCAATAATTCCAAGGGACAAAGCCTTAGGATATGTTTTAAAATTCCCTACGGAAGATAAATACCTCTACACTAAAAATGAGCTGTGCAACAAGGTGACCGTACTTCTTGCAGGCAGAGCTTCCGAAGAAGTATTTATCGGTGAAATATCAACAGGTGCTTCAAATGATATTAAAGAATCAACAAGTATTATTTATGAGATAATCTGCAGCTACGGCATGGGTAAAAATACTCAAAATACATGCATTGATGAAAGGTTGCTCAAATACTATTTAGACAATATCAAGGATGAAGCTCAAGAAATGACAAAAGATGCATATGAAAATGCCATAACTATAATTCGCGATAATGAAGCATTGGTTGATAAAATTGCTCAGTACTTATTGAAATACGAAACAATGAATGCAGAAAACCTCGATGAGTTAATGGAAGAAACTAAAAAAAGAGCGCTAGTTTAAAAACAACGAGAACAACGGGGACAGTTCTTTTCGTTCTCAAGAACGAAAAGAACCGTCCCTTAAACTCTTTCTCTATTTTACAAATTTGTATCCTCTATTAATATTTATTATATCTCTCAATATTGAAGCTGCTGCCGGAGTAACGCCTGAGGCACCGCCGATAATTGTCAGTTCTCCTAAAGTATCAGATATGTATCGAACCGCCTTATTCTTACCTTCAACTCCATATAATGAATTTGATGGGTCTAACAATTGTAATTTAACGGTCATTTCTAATTCATTATTAACAATTTCTGTTTTACCTATTAGCTTATATTTTTTATTCAAAGAATTTGCTCTTTTTATATCATCAGGTGTTACATTTGTAATACCTTCGATTGATATATCCTTCATTGTTTTTTCTGTATTCATTAATACATTTGTTAATATCAGCAATTTTGAAGCTGTGTCAAAACCCTCAACATCAAGACTCGGATTTGTTTCTGCTATACCCAACCTTTGAGCTTCTTTCAAGGCATCAGCATAATCGCAGCCGGTATCCTCCATCTCTTTTAAAATAAAGTTCGTAGTTCCATTTAATACTCCTTCAATAGAAGTAATATCAGCTCCGGCTAAATCCATAAGCCCTCCGTTAATTGCAGGTAATGCACCTCCGGTTGTACAACCTATACCTAATTGTACATTGTGAGCTTTAGCCAAATTATATAACTTCTTATAAGCTATTAGTATTGGTCCTTTATTTGATGTTACTACATTGATATTATTTTCAAGGCACCTTCTGATATGAGTAATTCCCGGTTCGCCGGTCTCTTTATTCGTAGGTGTCATTTCAACCATTATATCTATGTCTTTATTATTAAGCATAAGCTCAAAATTGATATCTTCTGCTTTTCCTCCGTCACAATATTTGGTTATGTCTTTTTCATTTGAAAGAAAGTCAATAAATCTTTGCAGCTCTATACCATGATTATTATAAACTCCCCCGGTTCTGCCTATAATGTAATTAATCTGAATATAAATTCCTTCATTCTCCAATTCGTTTTTCTTGTCATAAACAAGTTTTAAAAACGCTTTACCTACTCCGCCAAATCCTACAATTCCAATATTCATTATCTCTCTCCTAATAAACCGTAAACAGGGACGGTTCTTTTCGTTCTCAAGCGGGCACCATAGGTCTTCCCAACAAGAACGAAAAGAACCGTCCCTAAAATTTTCCTAAAATTCTCTAATTTTTTTAATTACGTGGTTTTAAATATTCCATCGGATTTTTTCTGACGCCGTTAACCCTCACTTCATAGTGAAGGTGGTTTCCTGTAGATTCTCCCGTAGAGCCAATTTTTGCTATGGCTTCGCCTTTTGACACAGGTTGTCCCTCTCCGGCCAACAATCTTGAGCAGTGTGCGTACAATGTTGCAATTCCTCCCCCATGGTCAACAATTATGTAATTACCGTACGACCAGTGAAATCCTGCAAATATTACAACTCCGTCATTTGATGAGAGGATATTCGTGCCATTAGGTGCTTCAATATCTGTACCACCGTGATTATGCCATACACCTGTAATGGGATGAATTCTTCCGCCATATGGAGATGTAATCTTGTAATGTCCGGGGAGAGGCCACATCAATTCGCCTCCTGCATATTCAACGGCGCGTTGTGCTGCTATTATATCTTTTTCTATTTGCTTAGACTGAGCTTCCATGGCAGCTTCCTGCCTTTGAATTTCTTCGATATTATTTTGCAAGCTTACCATGTAGTTCTCTTTTGAGCGAGAAGCTATTAACACCTCATCTTGCTTAGCATTCAAATCATTTATTACAGCAGTCAGTTCATGTCTTCTTATTTCTTGTGCAGCTTTTAATTCTTCAACTTCTGTTTTTTGTTCATTAATGGTCTTTAATAATTCTACATCACTTTTAACAATTAATTGAATCATATCCATTCTTGTTAATGCATCAATAAGATTTTCGGCATTAAGAATTATTTCCAGGTAACCGCCTGTTCCGTTCATATACATTGCTCTTAAGCGTTCTTCCAGCAGTTCGTTATTCTTATCTATTTCATCAGTCAGCTCAATAATTTTTTGTTCCGATTCAGCTATACGCATATTGAGCTCTTGTTTTTGAACTTCTTGTTTTTCAGTTTCTAATGTTAATGCTCTAAGCTCGCTGTCAAGAATTTTAATTTCAGATTCAATGCTTTTCTTTTCGCCTTTAAGAGCATCCGCTTTTTTACGGATTTCCTTGATTTGATTTTCTATTTGCTGCTGTTTGTACCTTAAATCAGCAATACTTCCTCCTGCACTTGTCGGGAAAATACTTATTATTGTTACTATTAACAAAATAACAACGACACATTTTCTTAACATAACATACTCCTTAAATGCTTAAGAATTTTTTCAATGAAACCAAGCTGCCTAACATTCCTATGCCTATACCTATAGTCATAAATATTATTATAAGGTCGTCTATTACCATTTCAACGCCGACCAAATATCCTGACATTCCTGATATAAGTGCAACATAACGACCGGCGAGATAATCTATGATATAATTGTAACCAAGCATAATAAGCAAAATTGCCATTACAGAGCCAAAAACCCCTAACATTATACCTTCCAATATAAATGGTCCCCTGACATATCCGTTGGTAGCCCCAATATATTGCATAAGCTCAATTTCCCTTTGTCTGCTTAAGACGGTAATCTTAATTGTGTTTGAAATAATAAATACACTTATCAATAAAAGTACTATTATTATGCCTGCTCCGAATTTCCTTACAAAATCAGACAATTTAATAAGGGTGTTTACCGCATCCTGATAGTATCTTACTCTATCAACGCCTTCAAATGTTTCAAGCTTTGCAATCACTTCATCTGACTTGCTTACGTCAGAAAGCTGTACAATGTATGTGTTAGGAAAAGGGTTGTTTCTTAAGTCTTGCAGATAGACGGCATCTTCGCCCCAATCTTCCTTAACCCTTTCAAGAGCATAGTCCTTGGTTTGATATGCAACCCCCATAACCCCGTCAATTTCTCTGAAGGCTTTACCCATATCCTTTATTTGCTCTTCTTCCGTGCCTTCCACTATATAGACTGCAATTTGGTCAAAAGTTTCTTTGGCAACCAACGCCATATTATTGACATTTAAAACTAATATTAAAACAAATCCAAGTATTATCAGTACTGCAGAGACTGAGCCGATTGAAGCAAAACCCATCATGCGATTTCGCCACATACTTTTAAATGCCTGCCTGAATATATAGCTAATCTTCTTCGGATTCATAGCTGTATCCCCCTGCCTTTACGTCTCTGATAATAATGCCTTTCTTAAGCTCAACTACTCTTCTATGATAATGATTAACTATTTCTCTGTCGTGTGTTGCCATAATTACCGTAGTCCCTCGTCTGTTTACTTCCGCCAGTATTTTCATTATTTCTTTGGATGTTTCTACGTCCAAATTACCTGTAGGCTCGTCCGCAATTACGGTTTCAGGTTTGTTTATAACAGCTCTTGCAATAGCAACACGCTGCTGCTCTCCACCTGATAATTCATCGGGATAATATTTAGCCTTGTCGCTTAATCCCACCATGCTCAAAACCAAGGGAACTTCTCTTCTTATGCTTTTTGCCTGACAACAAATCATTTCCATTGCAAACGCAATATTTTCATATACCGTCATCTTTGGAAGAAGCCTGTAATCCTGGAAAATGAAGCCGATATGTCTCCTGTATTCCGACACGCTTCTTTTTCTGATTTTATTGATATCCTGATTATTATATGTAATAATTCCTTCAGTAGGACTGATTTCTCTAAGCAATAACTTTATTAATGTGCTTTTACCCGCTCCGCTTTTTCCTACAATGAATATAAACTCACCCTTATCGATTTTTAAATTGATATTTTTTACAGCGGTAAAAGTCTTTTTATATATTTTTGTAACATTATTAAACTCAATCACTGTTTCACCTCATAGCGTATAATATTAATATAACACAAAATGACAAAATTTCAACCATTATTATAATATTTTACAATATTTTTAAAGAAAATGAAATGTTTATTTTTTACACATATATAAATATATGTCATCGTGTATCCCCATTCCTTTAACAAACGGGGTTAGGGCATGCGGGGTTAGGACATACAAAAAAAAAGGCGGTCCTTTTGAAGTTTTCAAAAAATCTCAAAAAATGACAGTCTTTGACATAACAGAAATTCATCTATATCAGCATTCCCTTAACCTATATAAAACATTGCAACAAAATAAAATCTTTTTATTATTTTGTATTACTAATAATACTGCATTTATGAACATTAAATGAATTCATTATGTTTCATAGTATTATTCTATCAATCATATCAGATAATTATATCATTGCCTCTTATTTTCAATACTCTTTCTTTAGCATCAGATAAAAATAATTCGTTTTCCTTTATTGGGATTATATCCTTTATTTTTTCCCCGGTTAAATTTTGTGCATCGATATCAATTAATCTACTAGCATTGCTGTTGTTATCTTTTATTATGCCATATTGATCATATGTAATTATTCCTTCATTTAAATTTTCAAACAAAGTATCTATTTGATTTTCCATTATAAAATTCTCAGTTACTATGTTACTAATAGTATAATTGCTGGGAATCGTTTTACTGTTATAGTATATATCACCTTACAAAAAAAAGACTGTCCTTTTGAGATTTGGATGAAATCTCAAAAAGTGACAGTCTATTACTCTTTGCTACAAGATATGCTAATTTTTGTATTCCCTTTCTAAAACAACCTTCTGCGGCAATTCTTCCAATTCAGTTTTAACGACGGCAAAAGGATATGTAAGAACTTGTGCTGTTACATCTCCCGGCTTTGGATCTTTGTATTCTGCATAGACAGTAAGCACTCTTTCCCCATCTACATCGCTTAAGGTAATCTTATCTATTCTAACTTCGTATCCTGCTGTATTCTTTTCTCCTCTTGTAACAACAACAAAAATTTCGTCATTTATTCTGCACACCAAAGCTTTCTCTTTCATCCTGTAATTTGGAAGCACCTCAGTGATTTGTCTTGGTATGTCTTCCGGCTTAATACTATCAAAACTCACGTTTTGTACACCCTTTCCTCTAAAGTATCTGAAAAAAAACAAAAGTGCAGCAATAAATACTATAATCGCAACTATCGAAATTATTCTTTTCATGAACATCCCCCCATATATATACTCTTTATATTTTATTCTGTCTGTACATTTTTATGCTTAATATAAAAGGTTTGTTTCATAAAATGTACAATAAAGTAATTGACATTAGTGCTTGTCTTTAAGTATAATTTATATATGAAGGGAGTTGAAAATATGACATGCAACTGTAGTGAATTTCAAAGCTCAACAGCTGAGCTGCAATTATTGAACAAAAGCATATTGGATATTGTAACAAAACTTGATGAACAAACATCCATGCTTAACAGGGCCATTTTCAAGTCTGCTACACATTGCGGCTGCATTGAAATACATGCAACAAAGCAAATATATTCACCTCATAAATCTTTGGAAGAAAATCAAAAAGAGTTGGAAACTCACATTGAAGGTGAATTATGTCCTAAATGTCAAGATAAAATTGTGGAGGAAATGGGCGAACTGCTATTCTATTTGGCATCAATGTGCGAAGCCTTAAATCTAAACTTAGCAGATGTAATGGCAAAAAAATATGAGCACCTTAAAACCTTGGGTTTATATAATCTCTTATAATAACAAATTAAGCTTGAATTAATCATAAATAAAATGAGATCCTATGCAATGCACTTGAATCTCATTTTTTGTTTTTTACCTCTAAGGAAAACTACATACTATCAATGTTCAATAGTTAAGGAGTTGCTGCTTGCACATTTTAATTATGCATGAGTGAAACAGTAACTTCCATTTATCTTTTGAAAATTAATTTAATCACTTTTTTTCTTAATTTAATAAACTTATCCTTCCATTTTTTCTAATTTTTTGGTATAATATATATGGACCGAGTTTCTCAAAGAAACCATTGGGTATTAATATTAATTAATGCCTCCCGTGTTTGGAAAGGTACCGTGTTTGCACGTGCCTTTTTCAGTTTATAATGCAAGGTGCGTAAAGCACCTTGTTTTTAATTTTAAAGAAAGGGGAAAGAAAATGAAGACAGCTTACAACGGTAAAATTTTAAGGGTAAATCTCACCACAGGTGAGATAATTCAGGAAGAACTCGACATTGACTTGGCAAAAAAATTTATTGGAGGGCGCGGATTAGGAACAAAAATTTTGTTGGATGAAGGCGTTGCAACCGTTGACCCGTTATCGGAGAATAACAAACTTATTTTTATCAGCGGTCCTATGACAGGAACAAATGTCCCTACAGGAGGACGCTACATGGTAGTTACTAAATCACCGCTTAACGGGATGATTGCATCATCCAATTCCGGTGGTGTATGGGGTGCAAAATTGAAATATGCCGGCTGGGATGCAATTATTGTGGAAGGAAGAGCAGAAGAACCTGTATATATCAATATTGAAGATGAAAAAGCAGAGATTTTGCCTGCAAACGAATACTGGGGGAAAACAACGGAAAATTTAGTTGAAGAAATGCATAAGTTGTACCCGAAAGCTTCTATATTGAATATTGGACCCGCCGGAGAAAAGTTATCGCTGATTGCTGCTGTTATAAACGATAAAGATAGAGCAGCAGGTCGAAGCGGAGTCGGAGCAGTAATGGGGTCGAAAAACTTAAAAGCCATTTCAGTTACCGCTTCACGTTCTGTCATCGAACCTTTTGATTCGGATAAGTTGCGGCAGTCTACATCAGATTGTCAAAAAAGAATTAGCGAAAATGGTGTTACAAGCGGAGGGCTTCCTGCTTATGGAACATCCGTATTGGTGAATATTGTAAATAATATTGGTGCTTTCCCTACCCGTAACTGGCAGGAAGCGTATTTTGAAACAGCTGATAAAATCTCAGGCGAAACATTGAAGGAAAATCATTTAGTAAAGCAAAGTTTTTGTCACAGATGTCCAATAGGCTGCGGACGGGTAATCGATTTTAACGGTAAAATTATAGGCGGACCTGAATATGAACCTATTTGGGCTTACGGTGCAAACTGCGGTGTAGATGATCTGCCTGCTATAAATGAAGCAAACTACATGTGTAATGAATACGGATTGGATGCTATTTCTACTCCTTGTACCATAGCTGCGGCAATGGAATTGTATCAAAAAGGAAATATTACCGATGAAGATTGCGATGGAGTTCCTTTAAATTGGGGCAGCGGCAAAGCTATAGTGGAATGGACGAAAAGAATGGGTCAAGGCTATAATAAATTGGCTAAGTTAATGGCCAAGGGTTCATATCGTCTTTGCGAACATTATGGTGTGCCGGAATATTCTATGAGTGTTAAAAAACAAGAAATGCCTGCTTATGATGCAAGAGGAATTCAAGGAATTGGCATTAATTATGCAACCAGTAACAGAGGCGGCTGTCATGTAAGAGGATATATGATTTCTCCTGAAGTGTTGGGATTACCGCAAGCATTGGATCGTTTGAGCACAGAGGGAAAAGCAACGTGGACTAAAATTTTCCAGGATTTAACTGCATGTATTGATTCAATGGGAATGTGCTTATTTACTTCTTTTGCTTTAGGAGCTCCGGAATATGCTGCTTTGCTTAATGCTGCAATTGGCACTGATTATACAGCTGAAAATTTATTGGAAGTTGGCGAACGTATTTACAATATTGAAAGAATATTCAATAAATTAGCGGGAATGAAGCCGGAAGATGACCGCTTGCCAAGACGTTTAACAGAAGAACCTATTCCCGAAGGTCCGTCAAAAGGCGAATTAAGTAAGATTTCTATTACATTGCCGGATTATTACAGTGCTCGTGGTTGGGTTGATGCATTCCCCACAAATGAAACTTTAATCAGATTGGGATTGGAAGAAGAAATGCTTAAAGAAGAAGCACCGGTGGAATAGATGATTGAAATACGTTTATTTGCAACCCTCCGTGATGGCAGAGACAAAATAATTAAGCTTGACTCAACCTCTTTTACGGTTGCCGGTGACGTTCTTAAACATTTGTCAATATGTCCTGAAGACGTTGCTATATATTTAATAAACGGCAAACATTCTAATCAAGATGCACCGATTAAAGATGGCGATATTATCGCCATCTTTCCTCCAATAGGAGGAGGTTGAGCTTTTTTCCCAATTTGGAATATAAAATAAAAAAATTTTTTGGACAGACGTAACACTTTGTACAATTTTGAATATAGTAATAATGAGCTTGACTCAAATTTATTATGAATAAGGTGTTATAATGAGTTGTTGTAGAAATAGATGCAGACGCAGAGACAGGGACGAAGTTGCAGGAATTCAGGAAATTGCGCTGAGAGGTCCAGGGTGTATTGACGGAACAGGACGCTGCCAAGGTGTTTTAGGAACCGGCGGAAGACGTAGGTGTGAAGATGTATTAGGAACTGCTGAAGAATCCTGTGAAGAGGTCTTTGGTGACAGTGGCAGAAGGTGCTGCAGTAATGTATTGGGTACAGGCGGAGAAAGATTTCGATGCAGCAACAGGGATGTAATGGGAATAGGTGACAGAGAATTTCGCTGCGGCAACAGACGAGTGATGGGAGCAGGCGAAGAAGAACGCTGCGGCCAAGTATTCGGAACAGGTGGAGAATTCCAATGCAGTGATGTAGCAGAAACCGGAGGAAGATTCCAATGCAATGATGTTGCAGGCACTGGCGGAAGACGCCGCAGATGTAAACCCTCCTGTCGGGATTTGAAAACTCCGACAACCGTACCAAGATAAATATCAGTTCAGTCTATTGGGGACATTAAAGTGCAGGGACATTCCTCTTAGGGTGTGTCCCCCATCCTTTATCGGTGTCCCCTTCGTTTTTCTTCAAAGACATTATTTTTTTTGTAATTATTTACAGTTTATTTTCATGCTCAATGATAATACTAAGTTATAAGCTTCATTTTAAGAAAGGAGCGATAGTATGAGCAAAAATAAATTAGTAGTTCCTGAAGCACAGCAGGCTATAAATGATTTAAAGATGGAAATATCCCAAGAATTAGGGCTTCCAACTGTATATGGCATGAAATCAAATATGTATCCTGCTATTGTTAATGGTCTCAGCGTCAGGGAAATGGTGCGCAGAGGCGAGCAAATGTTGATAAATAAAAATGCTCCAACTGACTCCGATATTTATTAGTCTGCAAATACACTAAAACGCCTCTCAGGAGGCGTTTTTAGTTTTGAAAACGGGGTTAGGACAAACCTTGTATCGAATAAATTAAATCTTTCGTTGCCAAGTAGTCTAAAATATAAAATGATATACCATTTCGAGTTTGAGCAGTTCCGGGAAGGGTGTGGAAATTCACATTTTCAGCTGATAGTCCTATGCTTCCCACTGCCAGGGATGTTGCTTCCGTTAAAGTAAAGTCAGTATCAACATATGGGTATACTTCTTTTACAACTAATGGCAGTTTAAAAGATAATGCTTTCTTGATTGCTGCTTTAACAAATCCTTGCTGTGCTTCAACACGGCCAATATCTCCGTTTGAATAGCCTGAATAACCTGCATAATTGGTTTTTCTGAATCTTAAAAACTCCATGGCTCTGTCGCCTTTTATAAGCTGTTCTCCCGGCTCGATGTTTATATCAAGAGGAGGGTCAGCATACGGGTCAGTATATCTCATGTGAAACGGCACGTCCACTTCTACACCGCCAATAGCATCCACCGCAGCTCTTACGCCGTCGTAATCGATAGTGACATACTTATCTATTTTAATCCCTGTAATATTTAAAATTATTTCAGATAATCCTTCAATACCCTTAACTGAATATACCGAATTTATTTTATTATTGCCGTTGTTTATAAAGCCATCCCTGTCAATATATGTATCTCTTGGTATGGAAATAACATCCCCTGTTCTATTTTTAGTATCATAACTTGCTATCATAATAGTATCAGACCTGGTATTTTCCAATCCAAGCACAAGCACATTTATTCTATCGTCCTTATCATTGCTTAAAATTTTAAATATATCAGAAGCATCGACTCTTCCGTCAGTTATGCTGCCGTTAAGCCAAAACAGCCCGCCCGCAACAATCAATGAAAAACAAATCAGTGAAATAAAAAATACCTTAAAAAAACGTTTCATATTTCCTCCTATATGTCTACGGGATTATGATATCACAAAAAATGCATTTGTAAATATTTTTAAATCTTAATTTTTAATTAACGCGCAGTCTCGTTATACGCCTTTTCAAAATCCATAATCGTAAGTTCGCTTTCCAAAAACCTTGCATATGTGTATAATACATCGGACAACCTGTTTACAAACTTTAAAAGCGTGTCACTTACTTCTTCATGGCGTTTTAATGTTATAATTCTTCTTTCAGCTCTGCGGCAAATTGTTCTTGCAACATGAAGAGCAGCTGAAGCTTCTGAAGAGCCCGGTACTATAAATGCATCTGCTCCGCTTATTTTAGACAGATAATCATCAATTATTTTTTCCAATGCGGCTATATCTTCTTCCTTAATCTTATACTTGAACTTTCCTTCTTCAACGGTAGCAAGTTCACCTGCAACAAAAAATAACCGCATTTGAATTTTCTTAAGGCTCTCCTTAATACTTTCATCATTAATAAATTTCGTAGCAAAACCTATGTAAGAATTTAGCTCATCAACAGTTCCATAGGATTCCACTCTTAATGAATCCTTATCAACTCTGGTTCCGTCATATAAAGATGTTTGTCCTTTGTCACCTGTCTTGGTATAAATTTTCATTGAATTCCTCCTATTGCTCTTTTACTTATTTCATCTGAAATCCTTCCGAATTCCTCCAAAGTCAGTTTCTCTCCTCTTATACCCGGAGAAATGCCTGCTGAAACCAAAGAGTTATTTATTAATTCTTTTGAAAGATTTAAACTGTTGCTTAATCCGTTTAAAATTGTCTTTCGTCTTTGCCCGAAGGAAGCTTTTATTACTTCAAAAAGCATACTTTCATCCAATACTTCAATTCTCGGCTTAGATAGAATTTTAAACTCAATTATAGCGGAATCGACTTTTGGTTTCGGCATAAACACCGAATTTGGAACTATCATTGCAATATCAGTGTCTGCCCTGTACTGAACAGCAAGAGTTATTGCACCGTATTCCTTGGTGCCGGCTTTTGAATTAAGCCTTTGTGCCACTTCCTTTTGTACCATTACAACGATTTTAGAAACTTTATATTTTTCTTCCAATATCTTCATTATTATTGGAGTAGTTATGTAATAAGGCAGATTTGCAACTATTTTTACATCAAGTCCTTGAAATTCTTCCTCAATGAGCTTATTTACATCCACCTTCAAAAAATCCTCATAAATAATTTTCAAATTGGGATAATTAAGTGTGCCCTTGTGAACTTCTGTTAAGCTCTTATCAACCTCTATGGCAACAACCTTCTTTGCTTTCCTGCACAAAACTTGTGTCAGGGTTCCAAAGCCGGGTCCTATCTCCAACACCCCTGAGCCTTCATCCAAATCGGCTATTTCTGCAATTCTTTTTATTATATTGCCGTCAATGAGAAAATTCTGCCCTAAACTCTTGCTGAATTTAAATCCATACCTGTCAAGTATGTCCATCATTACTTTTGGTGAATATAGTTTTATTTCATCCATTAATAACCTCGATTGTTTTATCAATAGCATCTTGCAATTCTTCTTTGGTTATGCCGAAGGAATTAAGCCTATGCAAGAATTGTTTTGCACTGCAATATCCTATGCCTAATTCATCACCTATCACGCTTCTTCTTTTAGCTGCATTATCATTACCAACCAATCCGTAGTACACCATGTCGCCGCTTGTAAATTCCTGTCTGTTTTCAGCAACTTCAGCTCTTGCATTTTTCAGTGCTTCAATTATCGCTTCTTTTGATGCATTTTCAACTCCTATGTCCCCGTCTTTATTTGCCTTGTCCCTTGGTATGAATGCATGCTTGCAGTTTTCTATTTCTGAAGCAAGAATATTCCTGATTTTCTTCCCCGGGTAGTCCGGGTCTGTCAATATTATTATACCTTTGTTTTTTGATGCCCTTTTTATAATATTAATTATTTTGTCGTTTATGCCTAATCCGTTGGTTGATAGTACCTGGGCATCAACAGCCTTCTTGACTGCTGATATGTCAGCTTTTCCTTCAACCACAATTATTTCCTTTATCAATATTTGCTCCTTGTGTTACCTTTTCTTAATTACTCATATTTAACAAAGACCTGATTTTGGTAACCATCAAATCAACAGCAACCATATTGTTGCCTCCTTCAGTTACAATAATGTCCGCATATTTTTTGCTCGGCTCTATAAACTGTTCATGAGCAGGTCTTACTGTGTTTATATATTGGTTTATGACTGAATCAAGACTTCTTTTCCTTTCATTCATGTCCCTTATAATTCTTCTTAAAATTCTTATATCTGCATCGGTGTCAACATAAATTTTAATATCAAGGAGTTCTCTTATTCTTTCTTCATAAAATACCAAAAGTCCCTCCACAATTATTATTTCCTTAGGCTCAACAATAATTGTTTCCTTTTTCCTGTTATGTATACTGTAATCATAAATAGGCTTCAGAATTGAATTTCCTTTTTTCAGTTCCTTAATATGCTTAACAAACAGCTCGGTATCAAATGCAAATGGATGGTCGTAATTTATTTGGCATCTTTGTCCATATGTCATTGAACTTTGGTCTTTATAATAAGAATCATGCTCCATAATTGCTACGCTTTTTTCAGGAACCTCGGAACAAATTCTGTTTACAATTGTTGTTTTACCTGAACCGGTTCCGCCTGATACCCCTATAAAAATCGGATTCTTCATAATTTTCTCTCCAACATCACATTTATTATAATAACAATATACATCATTTTTCTTGATTTTGCCATAAGAATCGCAGGGAAATGCAACAAATTTATTTGTTCCCTCCGGTCTCATAAATTTGGCATTCTGTGCGGTTGACCTACCAGCCATTTTTTCAGGAATCATTACTCGGGGACATTCCTCTTGCCTTCAGGGGCTATCCCTAATTTAGAGGTGTGTCCCCATACCCCTGCTAAATGGGGTTAGGGCATACATTAAAAAACTGCTGTTGCCAGCAATTTTCTCTATTCGGGGACATTCCTCCTGCAAGCATAGACTTACCCTAAATAAGGAGGTGTGTCCCCATACCTTTTAACTTATTGATACTATTCTAAAATATAGACCTTTACCTGTCTTCTGCCAAAATCCAATGCTTCCTGATTATCTTCCATAAATAAGTCTACCCTGTAACCTTTTATTGCTGAGCCCGTGTCAAGGGCTGTTGCGAAACCATAGTCAGGACTGCCATCGGTAGAAGCTATATACAGCTTCGTACCAAGAGGTATTACATCTGGGTCTACCGCAACTGTACCCGGCTGAGCTTTTGTGCCGGATGCTGTTATTCCATATTCAGGATGGTCCGGATATTTCCCGCAGCTTTCATAAGATAAATCATAAGCTGTAGCTGCCATATCCATTTCATTTTTGAATCTGAAGCCGCCTCGTGAGGTTGCAGCTTGTTTTTTAACTGATCCCTCGTTGCTGATATATTCATCGTCTTTAGTTATCTCATAGTCTTCTTCTTTTTTCTCAGAATGGTACATTAATTCTTTTAATGTAAGTCTTGCTTTTATATCCTTTACAGCTATCTGCAAAGGTTCTTCTTCTGCTGCTGAATTTTCAGCTTCAAACGATTCATCAGCAAAAATCTCTGTAAAAGCATAGGTTTTAAACTTACCTTCACTTATACCATAAGTTATAATTAAGCTCATTGCCACTGTTAAAATCAAAATTGGGTATATTTTCTTAGTTCTCATACTACCACCAACCTTTTATCTTTGAATTGACTAAGAAGTCCATTAAAGGTATAAATTTGTTAAAAAATTTATATTTTGCATAAGTATGAACCTACGCATTATTGGCAATCCCTTTTTTAAAAACCCATAATTTTTGACATAACGAGAATTATACTTCAAAAAAAAAGATTGGTCAAGTATTTTTTCTTAAGATTTGGCCCATAGTGCCTATAACGTTGCAACCGCTTATTTCTTATCCACCTCTTTATTTTAGATGTTTTGTTATAATAAGTCAGATTTTTTAAAAATTTTTCCAAAAATGGCATGCAAAAACAGCCTGAAAAAGGCTGTTTTTTGTTGTATTGGTATTCATATGCTTGTATATTTATATTCCGAAATTTCATTGTACAATTCTTTCATAATCTTTTCAAAAATTACTCCTTCTGAACTTGGTGCTTCAGCTTCATAACTGATAAGAACCGAAAGTGAAACAAATCTTGCTGCTTCTTCCATTGCTTCCGGAAGACTCTTCCCCTTCATATAATAACCCAGGAATAAAGAAGTGAATAAATCCCCTGTGCCGGGATATCTTTTATTTACATAGTTAAAGGGCGCCAGCCAAAACTTGTCCTCTTCACTGTTGTAACATACATTAACATGCTTGCCTTCTTTTGTTATTGCACCCGTTATTACAGATATTTTAGGTCCCAAGCTGCATAACTCTTTAAGGTATTCTTTTACCTGAGGAAGAGTAACTTTTTCGTCACAATATTTTTTCCCAAGCAATATGCTTGCTTCAGTTAAATTTGGAGTTATAATATCTGCTTTTTCAACTAAATGTGACATTTTCGTAATCATTTCGTCATTATATGTAGCATAGGTAAAACCATGGTCGCCCATTACGGGGTCTACTACAATCAGTGCTTTATTGTTTTTACCCTTAACCTTGTCAATTATGCCGAGAATGATGTCTATTTGGTCCCCGGAGCCTATGAATCCGCTGTATACACAATCAAACCAAAAATTATTCTTTTCCCAATAAGAATAGTATTCCTCCATATGCTCTGTAAAATCGCAAAAATAAAATTTCTTGAATTCAGAGTGATTGCTTAGTATTGCTGTGGGTAAAGGACACACCTGACATCCCAAGGCAGACATAATCGGAATAATTACTGTCAATGAGCATCTCCCTACCCCGGACATATCTTGAATTGCCATTATTTTCGGAATTTCGTTCATATTTTATCCTTTCAGTCATTCGAATCTCATCTTTTTGATACAGTTCACTCTTAATATAAACGTATTCTATCACTTCCAAAAGGTACAGATTTATTAAACCTTAAGGGGACAGTTGTGGGGTTAGGGCGTACAAAAAAAATGATTTCTAAGGAATAGAAATCATTTTTTACAGGGTAAAGATTTATTAAATAACTCTTTACAAGGGGGGCTAATTTATTACATATATTTATTCGAGCTTGTACAAATAATTTTTGGGGTATTTAAAAATATTATTGTTAATTTATCTTAGGTCTTTCTTAGAAAATTTTACAACCAACGAATTTCTACATATAGTATAACAAATCTATTATATATAAGCAATAACATTATTTTGAAACTTCATATTTTACCTATTGATTCTTCAAAATAACATCATGAGCTCCGCCTTCAGTTAAGCTTGTAGCTGAAACTACCGTAAGCTTTCCTTTTTCCTGAAGTTCCTTAATAGATTTTGTACCGCAGTTGCACATGGTTGATTTTATTTTATGAAGCGTGCTTCCAAGTCCGTCATCAAGCTTGCCTGCATAAGGTACATAGGAATCAACACCTTCCTCAAACTGAAGTCCTGCTTTTCCTCCTAAATCATACCTTGCCCAGTTTCTTGCCCTGTTGGAGCCTTCTCCCCAATATTCCTTAACGTATCCGCTTCCGTATTTAATTTTATTGGTAGGACTTTCATCAAATCCTGCAAAATATCTTCCAAGCATTACGAAATCTGCTCCCATAGCTAATGCAAGGGTTATATGATAATCCAAAACGATTCCACCGTCCGAGCATACAGGCACATATTCTCCGGTTTTTTCGAAATATTCATCCCGGGCTTTAGCAACATCCATTACAGCTGAAGCCTGGCCTCTTCCTATTCCCTTCTGCTCACGTGTAATGCAGATTGAGCCTCCTCCGATACCTACCTTCACAAAGTCAGCACCTGCATCAGCCAAATATTTAAAGCCTTCCTTTTCAACTACATTGCCGGCACCTACCTTAACCTTGCCGTCATATGTTTTCTTTATCCAATTAATTGTTTCATGTTGCCATTCACTGAATCCCTCAGATGAGTCTATGCAAAGAATATCTGCTCCTGCTTCGACAAGGGCAGGAACCCTGTCCTTATAATCCCGAGAATTAATACCTGCTCCCACAACATATCTTTTATGAGCGTCCAACAAGGAATTCGGATTTTCCTTGTCTTCGGAATAATCTTTTCTGAATACCATGTATACCAATCTAAAATCTTTGTCTATGATGGGAAGAGAATTTAACTTGTGCTCCCAAATTATATCATTGGCTTCAGAAAGGGTAATTCCTTCTTTTCCAACTATCAGCTTTTCTCCGCGAGTCATAAAATCCTTCACCTTTTTATCCAAGGAATCACGACTTGTTCTGTAATCCCTTCCGGTTACAATTCCAAGAAGCTTTCCTGAAGGCGAACCGTCTTCTGTTATAGCCATGGTTGAATGACCGGTTTCTGCTTTTAGCTCCAATACATCCATTAGTGTATGTTCAGGTGTTAAATTAGAATCGCTTATTACAAATCCTGCTTTATACTTTTTAACTTTCCTTACCATTTCAGCTTCATTATCTATTGACTGTGAGCAATAGATAAAAGATATGCCGCCGTTTTTTGCCAATGCTATTGCCATATTGTTATCAGATACAGATTGCATGATTGCTGAAGAAAAAGGTATATTAAGCTTTATTTCAGGAGCTTCGCCTTTTTTAAACCGGGTAATGGGTGTTCTTAAATCAACATTCTCAACAATACAGTCTTTTGTAGTCAAATTCGGTAAAAGTAAATATTCTCCAAATGTTCTGGAAGGCTCATTTATAATAAATGCCATCTTGGTCTCCTTTTCTTATTGTTAATTGCTTTTTAATAATTGCTATCATACCATAATACTAATGTCAACTCAAGCCTTGCGAAAAAAATATCTGCTTGATTCTTATTTTTTTTCTTATTCTTAAGATTACTTTAATGTTTAATGGTTATAATATATAATATATATAGTGTAT
>ENA-UOOM01001844-UOOM01001844.1-fermentation-metagenome-genome-assembly--contig:-NODE-1844-length-19103-cov-11.680701_pt1 | contig 19103 bp, 15 predicted proteins | sample MGYA00245781_ERZ724031 | MGnify/ENA primary metagenome ERZ724031 (study PRJEB28704, sample SAMN03018317) | fermentation metagenome | biome: anthropogenic terrestrial biome; feature: soil... | reverse complement strand
GCATTTGAAATACCGCTTATTGCTCAAAAAATGGCAAAATCTCAAAAATATGATGCGATAATCTGCCTTGGTGCAGTAATTCGAGGCTCTACTTCACATTATGACTATGTATGCAATGAAGTATCAAAAGGAGTAGCACAAACAGCTCTTAATACAGGCGTTCCTGTTCTGTTCGGGGTTCTGACAACAGAAAATATTGAACAGGCAATTGAACGTGCGGGAACAAAATCAGGAAATAAAGGTTTTGACTGCGCTCTTTCCGCACTTGAAATGGTAAGTTTAATAAAAAATCTAAAAGAAGATAACAAAACTATGTAATAGGAGCTTTAAGCCCCTATAAGTCTAAATATTACGGAGTTTATAACAACTCCAATAAAGCCCCAAAAAGTTCCTAATATTGCTCCTGCAAGAACGTCACGAGGGTAATGCATCCCCATATACATACGGGTCATACCTACCAATATGGCAACAATGTAAAGTCCTACAGAAATTATTATATTTCCTTTAAAATACTGCACCAAAAGTGTCGACATATAAAAAGCCTGACTTGTATGTCCGCTGGGGAATGATTTTCCACGTGCCTGCGTCCCAACAACACGAACATCTTTAAGGTATGAATACGGTCTTGGTCTTCGTATCAGCGATTTAATAAGTTCGACAACAAGCCACAGTGTTAAAGTGCCTAAAATAAAATCATAGGCGAGATGCTCATTTACAGCAAAAAACAGTACAATCGCTAATATAACGGTTACTATTCCGTTGCCTATTTCCGTAATTATCAGCATTGTTCTGTCAAGCCAAAGCGGACGTTTTCCGTATTTATTAAAAAATGAAAAAACCACCGAATCAATGCTTTGCCCCGCAGTCCATACAAGAGAAACCGCAACAAGGCAGAAAATCAAAATCATACTTAAAAGTATATAGTGTGATTTAAGTGTAACCCAAATGTGATGCCAAAATGTTTTTGGCACAAAAATTACGAAAAAAGCAAGAGCGGTTATTATAATCAAAAGCCAGAATATCGGATGAAGATGACGGATTTTACTGATTATTTTACAATATATATTTAGCTTGTTTTTTTTCGGATTTTCATTGTCAACATTACTCATCAGCCGCTTCCCTCAAACTCTTATTCTTTGTTTTGCTTGGAATTGTCATTACCGCCACCGAATGATGCTTAACCTCTATTTTCACACTGCCCTTACCCAAAATAACCCCGTCAGCCATTATCTGCATCTCGGGTTTTGTTTCAATCTCTGCTTTATGAACAAAAAAGTGCTGAATACACGGGTCATTGGTTTCGGAAATTTTTCTGCCTTTAAATGCACAACCGAGTAAATCCATTTTGTTTAAACTTGAAAACAACATAACATCAAGCAGACCGTCGCTGTATGCATTCTTTTTACCTACATTGCAGTGACGACCGATATACGGCATATTAGAAACAATGACAACATGTCCCATTCTTACAATTTCGTTTTTATCCTCAAGTTTAAGTCTTATTTGCGACGGTGTGGAATTTACAAATGTACCTAAAAAGTCCCCCAGTCTTTCCAAATGTCCATGCTGAATATCGTCTCCCGCGGAAAAAAGGGACGACATAAGCCCAACAGAACAAACCTCTAAAAAAGGAACGGCAACTTTGTCGCAATCAGCCTGACCCATATCTGCCTTTATACGTCTTCCTTCACGTAGAATGGCAACAGCTTGTTCTAAATTTTCGGGTATGTTAAGACTTCTTGCAACATTATTCTGTGTTCCTTTTGGAATTATTCCAAGAGTGGCAGGCAGCCCAATAATTTCCTTTGCAACTGCGGATACAGTACCGTCGCCACCGCAAACAACAAAAAAATTAACTCCCTGTAAGAGAGTATCCTTAACCATTTTACCGTAATTGCTGTCTTTTTTGGTTATAAAAACCTCGGGAACAAATTTCCATGCCTGCAGCAAATTTATAACATCCATAAGCTGTATAGATGAAGAAACGGATGAACCTGCAGCCGGATTAAAAATCAACTTAACTCGCCTTCGCCGTTTTTCAGTATAATATTTATCTTTTTCCATGTATCACAGCAAGTCCCTTTCAATTTTATATGTCATTATTATTATTCTAATAAATTAATGAAATATTAATTAAAATCAACAAAAAATATAAGCAGAGATTTCTTTTAAAATCTCTGCTTTTTTATTATTTACATATTTGATTTTTTAATGCCTTGGGTGAGCGCGAACAGCTAAAATACCTTTTATAACCGCCGTAACAACCTGTGCATTTGTCTGAGGGTCAAAATCAGGAACCGGCTGTCCTTTATACAAAACCATGTATTTCGGCTCCAGTCTGTTAAGGGCATAAGCTACAATATCTTTTTTACACCTGTCACATTTACAGCATTTAAACCTTGATAAAGCACTGTCAAGTTTTTCAATTACGACACTTTCCATTGCATTGACAATAACAGTTTGCTGGGTATCCATTACAGGTATGCCGACCTCGCGGCGCATTATAGCACGGTGAAAATTCATCGGCGGTTCGGGTTTACTATTTATTTCCGGCCTTTTAGGCTGAATTTCTTCTGCAACCTCTTCCTGTTGTACTGATTTTGTTGTTTTTTTTGCAGACGGCATAAGCTTTTTATACATCAGTTCTTTGTCAATTTCTTTTTTAGACCTTCCCATTACTGCTTTTAAGCCTCCTTTTCCAGCAGTTCATCTGTAAATTTCAGATAATCTTTAGCAATATTATTCCTTGGTGAATAATCCAAAATATTTTGCTGGACGGACTGGGCTTCACTTGCCGCAACGCTGGTTCTTATGTAAGTATCAAACACGCGAATATTCAAATCCTTTGCTATAAGTTCAGCAGTTCCGCGTATTTCTCTTCCCAAAAGAGTACGCGGATTAAATTTTGTTAAAAGTATTCCTGCAATTGTAAGGTTCGGATTGCAGTATTTTTTTACACGTTCAACTGTTTCGTAAAGCTGGGAAATTCCCTGAAGGCTGAAAATATCTGAAAGCATCGGTACTACAATGATATCTGAAGCCGTAAATGCATTAATTGTTAAAATTCCAAGAGCGGGAGGTGTATCTAACAGTATGAAGTCATAATTTTCGAGAATGGGTTTGATAGCCTCTTTAAGTAAATATTCCCTTCCGGTATTCGTAAACTCAAGCTCAATTCCGCTAAGTAAAATACTCGATATGATAACATCGGCTGTATCTGTTTTTTGAATTGCAAACTGAGTTTTTACGTCACCTTTCAGTACATCATAAATTGTTGCACTCGTTTCGGTTTCAGCGCCGACACAAAACCCCAAATTACCCTGGGGGTCCATATCTATTATTAAAACGCGGTATCCTTTTTTAACAAGTCCTGCCGCCAAGTTGCAGGTAGTTGTTGTTTTTCCGACGCCGCCTTTCTGATTTGAAATGGAAATAACCATACTCATTCTGATAATCCCCTTTGTGTGAATATCCGCAAACAATACTATATATTATACCGTTTCTTTCATTATTTTACAATATCATTCAAATTTCTCAATTTATCTAAAGAGTAATTAAAACTAAACACGAAATCTGCGTTTTATTTCTGAAAACATATTTTCCCCTTCAAATAAAATTAAAGCTGTAAGCGAAATAATGCTTGAAACTGTACAGATTAACGATGGAATACGCATATTTACAACATTAAGAAATACGAGTATCAGTGGAATAATTCCAAGTACAACATCAATGAGCATATATATAAGATAATCAGCTGCTTGTAAATTTGCAACCTTTGCAATTATTGCCATAGCCGCCATTGCAAGAGTACAAATAATAGGGATAACATAATCTAATGACCAGCCTTGCCAGCCTATCAATAAATCCCATAAAAATGAAATAGACGAAAGAATAATAACCTGATACAAAATATTCTTCGGTAAATTTCGACGTTTTAAAATTGCTACTGAAATGCTGACCCAAAAGCAGGCAATTCCGACCGCAACAAAGAGAGACCACCAAATATCTGTAGGAAAAAGTATGTTAATTGCCGCACATATTACGCTCACTGCAACCGAAATTAAAATCATTACGCGGATAAAATAATTATGTTTATGAAATATTGTCGGTATGTTAGGAAAAATATTCTCGGTTTCGTTTTCAGCATCAAGTTCACTTTGGCACAGCGGGCAATACTTATTTTGACCCCTTATATTAACTTTACAGTTATTACAAAATTTCATTTTTAAATTCCTATTCTTTAATCTATCGTATTTGCCGAAATTTCAACAGAAATGCCAATATCTGTGAGTGTTCTGAAAAAATTTTTTTGAATATCTGTACTTAAAAACGCTGAAGTAAAGCTTATTGTAAGGTTGTCCTTAAATGAGCAGCAGCATATTTGAAGTTTCGACGTACTTATAAATACATCAAACAAACGAATGTATGAGGATACTTCATCGGGCATTTCTACTTTTCCGACATTAGACAGTGATGCTGTTGTATCTGAAAACAAATACCTGGAGGACAGCTTCAATAGAATATTTTTTAAAAAAAGAGGTGTAACCCTTGTAACTATGTTACTTTCCAAAGTTGCAAATGTATTAATTTTTTCTTTTATTTTTTCTTTGGTAAGCTCTCTTCTAAAATTCTCATTCAAATATTGTATAACATCTTCTAATTTATCACTGTTTTTCTTAAAATTATAATCCACGTCCATAAGGCTGAAAAAATTACGTGTTGTTTCAGAAGGAAAGTATTTTCTTAAATTAATCGGAACAGCAACTACAACCGGTTTTGTTTTTTCTCTTTCTGCCATTTCTTTATAAATTGAACACATTAAAACAGCCGTTAAAAAGGCAGTAAGTGTTGTATTGTATTTATGTGCTTCATCTAAAATTTTCTTAATGGGAACAACTCCCTCAATAACTTTAATTCTGTTTTCGGGTATTTTTGTTCCTTTAATTTGAAATGCAGAAACTTTCTTATTGTTAAACAGTTTAAAGCCTTTAGTACAATATTTTTGAAAACTGTCATCTGCCTTTTGTGTGATGGACGCATCATAATCTAAAATCGGAGTTTTATTTTCGAATTCAGCTTTATGACTTAAAACTAAATAATTATAAACAAGATACCTAAGAAACTGCAGTGCACCCGTTCCATCGGTTAATACATGGTAAACTTCAAAATTAATTCTCGACTTATAATAAGTTACTTCAAATAACAGGTTCTTTGAATTTCTATCATAAATTGGACTGCATGGCGGTTTACTTTCAGATTTCACCATTGGTTTTAGGTCTGAATTTTCAAGATAATACCAAAATAGTCCCTTTTTAAGAACGGAGCAAAAAAAAGGAAATTCATTAATCGTCTTATCAAGTGATATCTGAAGTATTTTGGGGTTTATAGGCTCATAAAGTTCACATGCAAAACGAAAAACTTTTGTATTGCGTTCATCACTTGTAGGTGGGAAAATATTTGCAACATTGTCAAGTCTGTTCCATTCGTCATTTCGAAGGCTCATTCTCTGCACCCTCACTTAAAAATTTATTTATAATACTATAACATTCTCTAACCTGTTTAAATACCGGCGGTAAAGAAAAAAAGCCATGCATTGCATTTTTTATTCTGTGAATTTCAACAATGTTTCCGGCTTCTTTTAAACGTTTGCCGTAATCTTCACCCTCATCTCTCAGCGGGTCGTGTTCAGCAGTAATGATTAAAGTACGCGGCTGTCGACTAAAGTCCTTTGACGAAAGCGGTGCAAAATACGGATTATTCAGGTCCTCCTTACTTGCCGCGTACAATGCCATATAATCACAAATTTGCTTTGAAGTAAGCAAGTAATCTTTTCCGTTGTCTTTTATAGATGCATATGGCGATTTGTCAGTATGGTCATTATAAGTTGATGGATATATTAAAATCTGGTTACACGGCAAAAATTCTTTTCGGTCGCGTGCCATAAGCGAAACCGCCGCTGCAAGATTCCCCCCTGCGCTATCCCCTATAAGAGTTATTTTATCAGATGATGTATTAAAAAGCGACATATCATTAAAAATTTCACGTGCTATACGATAGCAGTCTTCCGGAGCGGCAGGAAAACGATACTGCGGCGCATACCTATAATCAACTGCAACCACTGTGGAGTTTGTCATATTTGCCATATTCGCACAAACATTATTGTAGCTGTCCATATCTCCGCTTATCCACCCCGAACCATGAAAATACAATAGTATTTTATTTTGATTAGAGTCTTTTGGCGAATAAATACGCACAGGTATATTCCTGTTTTGATATGACACCACATGATCCCATATTTTGTAATACGGCTTTATATTATGGCGGTTTCTCATATTAATTAATACTTTGTAAAATTTATAATCTTTTAATGTATCTAAATTATTATATGAAACAGCCTTCAATGCCGCCTGTATAATTCGTTTTACTGCCAATGTTCAGCCTCCTATAAAATAATGACTTTAACTTATTATTGACATTATATAATTATTTATTGTCCTAAAAAGAAAAGCCTTTATTGATTAGTCATTTCTTTTACCATAAAACAAAACCGCCCCCATACATAAGCCAAAAAAGTACTTGTGTACGGGGGATTTACAAAAAGTAAGCAATTTAATTTATAATGTCTGAGTAAAGTTCATATCCGTTTTTACCGCACTTTTTAGTTTTGTATAAAGCCATATCAGCTTTACGGTAAAGCTCTTCATAAGTTTTTCCGTCATTTGGATATAAAGCAATACCAACACTCCCGGAAATTTTACACTCAGGACAATTTTCAACTATGGTATCTCTGAAAATACCGCATATTTCTTTTGCCTTCTCAGTAATTAATTCTTTTTTGTTAACATCTCTTAAAAATACCACAAATTCATCTCCTCCTATGCGCCCTACTATGTCAGTGGTTCTGAAAAGATTTTGTAGTCTTTTTGAAATAATAGTAATTACTTCGTCACCTACCAAATGTCCGAAATTATCATTCACCGATTTGAAATTATCAATATCTATCATTAGCATTGCATGTTTCATATTGGTGTTTCCATTTGTAATATAATCTTCTATTTGAGTCTGTGTTGCAATTTTGTTGTATAAATTAGTTAATGGATCTCTCTGTGTTTTTTCAGTAAGTCTTTGCATCTCTTTCTTTTGAAGATTGATATTATATGCTTTACCCACTGCTTTTTTAGCTTTTCCGTCAATATCAAAAATAACTTTCGCCTTTATTCTATGCCATATAAATTCCCCTGTTCTCGTCTTAAACCTAAATTCAATTGAAAATTGGGAATTACCAATCTTAAACTCGTTAAGAAATGTTTTAAACTCATATAAGTCATCTTTGCAAATGCTGTCATTGTTAAGTATATCTCGAAGGAAATTAGGAATATGTGCACGCTTTCCTGTAAGCGCAGTGTATAAAGGTGAAAACTCCATAGTGTCCGAAAGAATATCATATTCAAATAGAATATCATCGGATAGATTCTCCACTATTTGGTAACGTTCTCTTTCTGCTTCAAGTTCCTGCTGTGCAAGCTTAAGCGATGTAATATCCGTATAAATGCACTGATAAATAACTTGATTATTTGGGTTTGCTGCCCTTGTACCACTTAGTGAAATCCAAATTATATTACCGTCTTTTTGAATAAGCCTGTATTCTACCTCTATAGGATTTTTTTGTGCAATTTGACGTGTTACTTCACTAATTAACATTTTAGCATCTTCCGGGTGTGCGTTCACAATTAATGGGTCACCGGACATTTTTTCGCATTCTTTTTTATTGTATCCGCACAATTTATAAAAACCGTTACTTGCATAAGTAAGTTTAATGTTTTCACTATCATAAATATATTGGGCAACCCCTCCCGGAATACTGTTAGCCAATGATTCGAGTTGGTGCATTGCCTCGTTAGCCTTTTTATGCGCAACTTTTGACTCAGTAATATCTATGCAAACAGAATAAAATTCGCCTCCTCCGTTTTCGTCGAACACAAGCTGTGTGCGATTTAGAATCCAGCGTATTTCACCCGATGATGTTTGAATTCTGTACTTTACCTCTGCAAAATTTCCTTTTTCTATTTGCCTTTTTATATCATTAAGCGTTTTCTTGCTGTCTTTTTCATAAATGATATTTATAAATGAATTGTCAAACTTTTTATAAAATTCATCCAAAGTATAACCAAAAATTTTCAAGAGCCCGTCGCTTATAAATCTAAATTCCAGCTTATCGTTTGAACTGCACCTAAAAGCTCCACCGGGCAAGTTTGCAATAAAAGTTTCGAGTTTTGCCTTAGTTAATCTTAGTTCTGTGTTTGCTTTCTTTATTTTCTTTTTGTTTATTTGCTGAGAAACAATACCGAACACTCCCAGTATTATCACTGCGGCGGCAAAGTTTAACACAAAATATACGGAATAATTATAAACTTGATGAAACTTTTGATTGATAATTCTATCCGGAACAGAGGTGATTACATACCAATCATTAAGCCCAATAGGCATATATGACAAATAATATTTATCTTCACTGATAAATACATCGGTATTACCTTTTTTATTATCATTTATATCTTTTTTTATATGTTCTATATCATCAGAATTTTTCATATGTAAAACAGAATCAGAGTAAATGTTTAACTCTATATTCTCTAAATCAGAAGAAAATACTATTCTACCGTTTTTTTCAACTATCCAGGTTTTGCCTATCTGCGATATTCTGCTTTTTTTTAATAAATCATTTATTTTTTGAGTGTCAACATACCTTAAAATTATTCCAATAATATTATTTTTCGATTTTATTGGAACTGCTGTCAAAATACCATCTTCACCGAAAATTGTATTAGTTTTATTTGATACAACATTTTTACCGCCAATAGCTTGTTTAAATAAGGGTACATTAGCTATTTGTTTTTTTCCACCATTATACAGGTATAACTCACCATTTGGCAAAGCAATGCCTAAGCTTAAATTTTTACTTTTGTCTGAATATTTTGTTTTAAATTCAGCAATTTCATTTTTATCGATAGAATTCGTATTTTTACCAATAATCTCTGCAATCACCGATAAATCGGAAATTTCCTGTTTAACACAGATATTTATAATATCTGAACTTTGCTTTGTTTCGATTAAAAGTTGTTCCTGTAAATCTTGCTCGTATGTATTATGGAGCAAAAACGAATATCTTGAAAAAGACATAATTATATAAACAGAGATAACCACAATAACAAGAATTGCTGATAAAGAAAACCTTATCTTATGTTTCACGGAAACTCCTCCAAAGGGCGAAGGCCTTTGTTTAAATAATTTTTATTATCCAAATAAAGATTTATTTTTGTTTATAATAATTATATTTTACCACAATACATACAAAATTCAAAGAGTAATTTCTAAATATATAATTTAATTTGTATAATTTTTACACTACGGTATTTATATTGACTTGCAATTTATATTTTTTAGCTAATTCAATTATATTATTGTGGCATGTAAAGAAAATAATTTGTGAAATATTAGAATCGTTTGAATAATTTGAAATGAATTCAAGACCTTCTTTAGTTCTTTCGTCATCATATTGAGTAAAAACATCATCGAGCAAAAGTGGTAATCTTATACCTTCCCCGGTAAGCAAACTTGAAACTGCCAACCTTAAGGCAAGGTATGCCTGATCTATTGTTCCGCTGCTTAAATACTGCCATTCGTGAGATACCGCATTAGGTGAATCTTGAATATGAATATCAAAGTTCCGTGAAATTATTACATTGTCATATTTTCCGCCCGTAATCTTGTTAAAAATTAAAGCTGTCTTTTCATTAAGAAGAGGTCCAAAACTCTGTCGAATTTCTGAAAATGCCTCTTTGAAAGTTAAATGTGCAATATCCAGACATTTATAGTATTCTTCACTTTCTGAAATTTCCTTTTTAAGCTGTTCTATTTCATTTTCAACTTCACTGACAGTTTTTTGACATGAAAACTTATTTTTTATTTCTGCATTCATTTTTATAAATTCCTCACGGGCATCTTTATCTTTATTAAAATATTCTGCATTTAAATGTTTAAGCTCATTTAGTTGCTCGGCATCCAATTTTTCCGGTATGATTCCGTTATTATCACTTTTAATTTTATTTCTTACTGTTTCTGCTTCCTGTTTAATTTCTTCTATAGAGCGGTTCTTCATTTCCTCCTTAATATAGTCGAGCTGGCTCTGAATTTTCACCTTATATGTATTCAATTCTTCAATTTTATCCTTAACAATGTATATTGTATTTTTAGCTTCTTTATACGATTTTACAGGCTTATACCTGCTTACGGACTTTATAAATTTAATTACAGTTTTCTCCAAATCCGCTTTTGCTTCGGACTGTTCCTGTTTGACTTTTAACATATTTTCTTTTTTAGAATCGGCTACAGCCTGTTTGTTTTTAAAACTAACATATTTATTTTGCAGTTCATCTATTGTTTTACAGTCAAAATCAGACAGCGCCTTTTGAATTTGTTCTTTAAGGGATGATTCATATGCTGTTTTTTCATGAATGTTCTTATTTATAGTGTTAAGGTCGCCCTCAATTTCTTTCATATTATTAAATTGTAGCTTATTTTCTTCAAATTCGGTTTTAAGAGTATTAAATCTTTCGTTAATATATTTTAAATTTATTTCTGCCTCTTTGTATCTTTGCTGTGATTTGTAAAACTTCTCTTGCAGTGATTGGCAGAGTTCCTGCAATTTTTCAAACGATTTTTGTACAATTTCCTTTTCCGAGCGATAATCTTCTAATTTTTTTAATGCCTCACGCTCTGATTTTTCAGCATTTTCTTTTTCATTATTCGCTGAATTTCTTACGCTTTCAATGTTAATCATTGCCTGCTTTTGGGTATTTTGAGCATCTTCTGCTTGAGTTGATGTTTTTCCTTTTCCTAAAGACAAATATCCAAGCAGTAATCCCGCTGCACCTGCCCAATAACATACTGGGTTTATTAATACACCCAATATAATCGCCGCGACAAAAAGCAGTATGCCGAAAGTAAGCAGGACTTTATTTACTTTACGTTTGGATTTTTCGGTTTGCATGTTTTCATAAGGAACAGCCTGTCTGATTTGTTCCTCTGCCAATTTTATTTTTTGTTCTGAAATAAGCTCAACTGAATTTAAGTTATGGAGAGCAACTTGATATTCTGCATTTGCATCTTCATATTTTTTAGAAATATCGCTAAGTTTATTTTTTGTATTTTCATAATTTCCTTTTTGCTCATTAAGTGTATTTTTATTTTGTTCGAGTTCGATATCTGCATTATTTAACGCTTCTCTTTGTTTATTTACTTCGTCTTCATATTCGGAAAGCTGTTTTTCTGATTTTACACACAGGGCCTTTAACCTTTCATATTCAAACCTCATCTTGAAATCGTCTTTAAGCTGTTCAATATTGCTTTTTATTTCTGAAATTTCTTTTTCTTTATTTTTTATTTCATCCATAAATTCAGCAGAAATACCCTCGTTTGTTCCGCTTTTGAGCTTATTGCTTTCCTCTTCAAGCAATTTCAAATTTCTTAATCTTTCGTTATAAACATGTACCTGTGATTGAATCTGTGAAATTTGTTCTTCTGCGTCTTTTATGAAATTTTCATCTATAACTGCTCCATCAGTATCGACAAGTTCCAATCTTTTTCTTTCAAATTCTTTCGCTTGTTTTTCAATATTGTCTTTTTTCTCAAGTATATCCTCAAGTGAACAAAGACGTGTAAGCTCCAACTGAACATTATATTGTAACTTAAATTTTAGATACTCTTTTTCCAAAATGTCTTTGTCTTTTTCAATTTCTTTGCATTTCTCTTGGAGCTGTTTTTTATTTTCTTCTATTTTCAGTGCCGTAATACGGTCTTCTGTTAACTCATTAAGCTTTTGATACTGTTTATCTATAATACCGATTTTACCGCTTTTGGATTTTAATTTTTCTTTGGCAGATTGAAGCCGGGTTTCCACTTTTTTCTGTGAAATGCTTTCATCTCCGGTTGAAACAAGATTTAACAGCTTTTGGGTTATCTCATCTTCTTTATCCGTAGAAGAAAACACCGCATTTCCTAACTGACCAATAAAAACACTTTTTTCAAATGCCGCACTGCCAATACCGAAAAATCTTTGCCCAATATCACTTGAACTTGAAACTTTTTCTTTTTCTCCTGATGTTTTGTTCCACAAATTAACCTTATCTGTAGCATTTGAACCGCCGAACTGCTTTTCAATCCTGTAATTTATTCCGTTGTCCTCAAAATCAATGTACCCTGACATTTTAACCCCATCCCACGGAAGATACCTCTTGCGTAAATTTTTGGTTAAATCGGAACTTTTACCGGAATAGCCATAAAACATCATTTTTATAAAAGACATAATAGTGCTTTTACCGTCTTCATTATTCCCATAAATAATATTAAATCCACTTTCAAAGTTAATTGTATAATCTTTAAGTTTACCGAAATTATTAATATGTATGCTGTTAATTTTCATTTGCCGTTACCTCGCTGTCAAAAGCCTTTATCCCAATATACATCGCTTTTCTGTACTGATTTGCAGAAACTTCATCATTGTTTTTAATATAAACATTAATTTTATCAAGCATCTTTTTTACAAATATTCCTTTTAAAGATGTCTCCTTAGACAGCTCTTCCAAATCTATCTTAATGTGAGTTTCATCGTTAAGTTTTATATAAAAAACTTCATCCTGAAGTCTTGCTGCAATTTTCACACAGTCCGGTGTATAGTCACTTTCAAGACCGCCAATTAAAATAACTTTATATAAATTATCAGAATAATTCTCCCCGTATTTATTTTTTAATGTATGAAGAATTATCTCCGCAGTTTCATTATTGGTTGAAGCACCGCTGATATCAACATAGGTTTCAATATTCATTCGCCTGCATACAGGACGGAAAGTTAGTTCTGTATGCCCTTTCATTACGGTGCCGATATATATTCCTTTTTCATCAAGTTCATCGAAGCCCCTTCCCTCAGGACAGCCGGAATAAGAATAATCCGTATTGCCGCTGTGAAGTATTTCGGTTCGTTTATGTATGTGTCCGAGTGCAATATAATCCATATTACTGAAACGAATTAACGATGGAGTGATTGGGTTATAACAGCTTTCTTGATTTTCACTTATAAGGTCGCCGTGCATAACACAAATATTGACCATATCGTCCTGCGGAATATCTGCTTCCCTTAAAAGCGAGTTTTCAATATATGTACCCGTAAAACCTGCGCCCCAAACTCTTACTTTTTTATCTTTTAGCTCAATGTAATCCAATTCAGACTTAAAAATATGTACATTTTCCGGCCAATCATCATCCTCATATACGGAATCCAAAGAAACATAATCATGATTCCCCGGCGATATCACAGTTACGGTATCGGGAATTTGAGATAAAGCTTTTTTTACAGCCCCGGCGGTTTCGGTGTCTACATTGCAGCTTTCAAATAAATCACCCGCAATTAATAAAAGTTCAATACTTTCATCTTTACAAATTGAAATAATTCTATCAAAAGTCATCAATACTTCTTCACTGCGCTGTCTTGCCAAGTTTCCAATCGAACTCAGCTGCGCGCCAAGATGTAGGTCGGCACAATGAAGTATTTTTATTTTATTCATAAGTTCACGCTCCCATGCGGCAGTAAAACGTTTTTATTTTTATATTATTGTTTTCATTATAACAATGGCTGCGAGGTAAATCAATCATTTCGGCGTTTATGACATATTCAGGAAAACAACAAATCCCCGACTTTAAATCGGGGATTTGTTTATAAGACTGCTTTGAAGTAACGGACTTATACAAATTATTTAATTTCTATTCTGTGTGACTGCGGTACAGCTTCTTCACGTTTCGGCAAATGGAGTGATAGAATACCGTTTTTATACTCTGCTGTAATTTCATCGCTCTTTATATTGGAAACATCAAAGCTGCGGGCAAATGAACCGTATCTGCGCTCTTTGTAGATATAATTGTCTTTTTTGTCTTCGTTTTCCTCATTTCTTTGTGCGCTTATAGTAAGATTATTGCCCTCGATGCCGATATTGATATCATTCTTATCAAATCCGGGAAGTTCCGCCTTTACTATATAGTTGTCACCGTCATCAATCACATCTGTACGAAATGCAGATATTCCCTGCGTCATATCTCCAAAAAAGTTCTTTTCAAAATTGTCAAAATAATCGAATAAGTTATTTTCTTTACGGTTAAAAGGCATTAAATCAAACATAATAAAAACCTCCTAAATAAATTTTTACAGTAAAACACCGAAAATTTAATTGACTTCAATTTTGTGCGATTGAGGAATTGCTTCTTCTCGTTTCGGCAGGTTAAGTGTCAAAATACCATTTTTATATTCCGCGGTTATTTCATCGCTCTTGATATTTGATACATCAAAGCTGCGCGCAAAAGAACCGTATCTGCGTTCCCTGTAAACGTACTTATCTTTTTTATCTTCGTTTTCCTCATTCCTTTGTGCGCTTATTGTCATACAGTCATCTTTGACTTCGACTTTAATGTCTTTTTTGTCAAATCCCGGTAAATCAGCTTTAAGAATTAATTTGTCACCTTCATCGGTTATGTCTGTTCGAAAGTAGGAAACGCCTTGTGGATAATTACCAAAGAAGTTTCTTTCCACGTTGTCGAGATAGTTGAATAAGCTGTTTCCCCTGTTTCCTAATGTCATTAAATCAAACATAATAAAACCTCCTTGAAATTTTTTCATGTTATCTTTGGAAGTTTCTCTTTTAACTTCCTTCAACAATTATTAATATATACTTTGATTATTAAAAAATGTAATATATTTTATTACCAATTTGTTAATTTTAGCACTCTAACAATTTGAGTGCTAAAATTAACATTATTTTCCTAATCAAGATTGATTTATAGCTTGGAATTTCCTTAATAATAAAGGTTATATATTAAATATTGGGGTTCTCACCCCCTGCCCACTCCCATTTAACGGAAACTACCTGTTTTCACTTTGGAATAAAAATGGGAGGGTGCAGATATTAAATATTAATTTATATGAGCAATTGTTAAAAAACCATATTAAAAAAACAAGCGCATGGATTTAACCACACGCTTGTTTGAAATATTAAAATATTGTTTAAAATGTTACATCCTGACCATAGTATGCACAAGTGAGAACTTTAAGCATATTTTCAGCATCGGTTTTCCTCGGGTTTGATGCCGTACATGGGTCGCCGACTGCATTTTCTGCAATAGATTTACTATGTGCTTTAAAGTCTTCTTCGCTTATACCGTTTGCCTGATAAGACTGCTCAATATTAAGTTTTTTGTTAAATGTTCTTACAGCTTCAATTAGCGAGTCAGTCAGCTGTTTATCGCTTGAACCGGGTAATCCTACCTGCCGTGCGATTTGTGCATATCTTTCCATGCATACTTTAGAGTTGTACTGAATTACATTCGGTAAAAGGATAGCATTGCAGCAACCGTGAGGGATATGGAACACTGCACCTGTTTTATGCGCCAAACTGTGTGCTATTCCTAAAAGCGCATTTGAAAAAGCCATACCTGCCATACACTGGGCTATATGCATTTTACCGCGTGCTTCGGCGCTTCCGTTATATGAATCCAAAATATTATCAAAAATACTTGAAATAGCTTTTAATGCGAGTGCATCTGAAAAATCAGAACGTGCAGATGCAACATAAGCTTCAATAGCATGCGTTAAAGCGTCCATACCTGTATGTGCTGTAAGCTTTTTCGGCATTTCCATAGGAATATCCGAGTCCAAAACAGCAATATCAGGTGTAATTTCAAAATCAGCAAGAGGATATTTAATATTTGTTGAATAATCGGTAATAACTGAAAAAGCGGTTACTTCGGATGCTGTACCGCTTGTTGAAGGAATACCTGCAAAAATCGCTTTTTTCCTTAGCTTTGGCATTGTAAACGGTTCTTTAATATCTTCGAATGTTTTATCCGGATATTCGTAAAATACCCACATTGCTTTTGCGGCATCCATTGGAGAACCGCCGCCGATTGCAACAATAACATCAGGTTCAAACTCGCGCATTTTTTTAGCTCCGTCATAAACCCTTTCAATTGACGGATCTGGTTCTACACCTTCATAGATATATGTTTCCAAACCGGTTTCTTTCAGGACATTATCAAGTTTTTGCAAAAATCCGGTTTTTCTCATTGAATGACCACCGGTAACTATGAATGCTTTCTTAAATCCTTTAAGATTTTTAAGTTCGCTTATCGCGTTAGATCCAAAATAAATGTCTCTCGGTAAAGTAAAACGCGCCATAAAGTATTCCTCCTATTTATTTATTGATTGTTAAATATATAACAATCTTTATATATTTATAATATCACAAATATATACATTTTTTACAACTATTTTGAACAATTTTTTAATATTATAATAACAATTATTTGAAGTTTTAATTTTATTATACATATTATAAGTTATAAACCATATTAATTTAACTCGGATAAAATTTCTATATTACTTTATATATTTTTGCAATATGTCATATAACTCTAATAAATCATTTGCGCCACTATCAAATAGAAGATAAATATTAATCCTTCTAAATAATAGTAACTATCATTTCATTTAAATAAATACTAACTTACAGATTTCAATATACTCTTTATTATTTCTTATTTGTGAATTTTTGTTATTTAAATGTGTAAAATAAGAAATGTTCCTAACGGTATTTAACAACAATTTGCTTTTTTCTGTTTTTGCAATAAATATTGTTAAACTTTAGATTATACTTAAGCCATCAAAATGAATAAGAAATTGGAGAGATGAAAATGTTAAAATTAATGAGAGCACCTTCCAAATATGTTCAGGGGCAGGACGCACTTCTTGAACTTCATGAAAATATAAAAGACCTTGGCAATTCATTTTTATTCATTTGCAGTAAGAGCGGTAAAAAAGCTGCTCAGCCGAAAATCGAAAAGAGCTTTGAAGGAACAGGCGCGAAAATAATGTTTGAAGTTTTCAGCGGCATCAGTTCCAAAGGTGAAATTGCAAAAATGAGGCAAATTGCAAAAGACAACAATATTGAAGTTATCTGTGCAATCGGCGGAGGAAGCGCTATCGATACAGCAAAAGCAACTGCATATTACGAAAAGCTCCCTGTTGTAATTATTCCCTCCGTATGTGCTACCGATGCACCATGCACAGGTCTTTCCGTTATATATAATGACGACGGTACATTTAACAGCTACTTATTCTACCCAAAGAATCCCGATGCTGTTGTTGTTGATACATCCATTATCGTAAAAGCTCCCGTGCGTTTCCTTATTTCAGGTATGGGCGATGCTCTCGGCACTTATTTTGAAGCAAGAATGTGTTATAAAACCAACTCACTAAGCCTTGAAAACGGCGGCGTCACAAAATCCGCCATGGCACTTTGTGAACTTTGCTATGAAACACTTTTGGAAGACGGTTACAAAGCTAAGAAGTCTGCCGAAATCGGTGTTATAACCCCTGCTGTAGAATCTATTATTGAAGCTAACACATATTTGAGCGGTGTCGGTGCAGACAACGGAGGACTTGCTACTGCACATTCCGTTTACAACGGATTTACTGCACTTGAAGAATGTGAAAAGACAATGCACGGTGAAATCGTTGCTTTCGGAACTGTAATTCAGCTTGTTCTTGAAAATGCTCCTATGGACGAAATTGAAGAAGTAATGGATTTCTGCGTCTCCGTAGGTCTTCCGATAACTTTGGAAGAAATCGGAGTAAAAGATAAAAAAAGAGTAATTATTGCAGCAGAAAAAGCATGTGCACCGGGCGAAAGCATTCATAATATGCTCGGCGACGTCACTGCCCAACAGCTTAACAGTGCAATTCTCGCGGCTGATGCCATGGGTATGGAATTCCTCGGCAAATAATATAAAAAATAAGCAAATAAAAATGCATCCCAAAAGTTATTTCAGTATTCAATACTATCTAACTTTAGGGGTGCATTTCAGTTTTTTGTTCGGAAATTTTTCTTATTTTATTAAATCTTTAATGACTTCACCGGCAATAATCAAGCCGGCAACAGAAGGTACAAACGAAACACTTCCCGGGACCTGCCGCCTTGCCGAACACTTTCCCTGTGTTTCGGTCGGGCAGACACATCCGCTTTTGCATGAATTTTCTTCACTTTCCATTGGCTTTATCGGTGGTTCTTTGGAATACACCACTTTTAAAGATTTTATATTTCTTTTGCGAAGTTCTGTCCTCATTACCCGTGCAAGCGGACAGACTGATGTTTTAAATATATCTGCAACTTCAAATTTTGTGGGGTCAAGTTTATTACCCGCGCCCATACAGCTTATTATCGGAATTTCAGCTTCTTTTGCTTTTTCAATTAATATTAATTTTGAAGAAACCGTATCAATTGCATCTACAATATAGGAAAATTTCTTGTAATCGATGTTATCCGCGTTTTCCGCTGTGTAAAACACAGGATGCATAGTTACTTTAGCTGAAGGGTTAATTTGTAAAATGCGTTCGCGCATTACTTCTACCTTAGGTCTGCCGACCGTTTCTCTTGTAGCAATCAATTGGCGGTTTATATTGGTAAGGCATACTTTATCATCATCAAAAATATCTATAGAGCCAACACCGCTGCGTGCTATGGCTTCCACTGTGTAAGAACCGACACCGCCGATGCCAAAAATTGCAACAGAGGATTCTTCTAATTTTTTCATTGCGTCAGAACCCAAAAGCAGCTCCGTTCTTGAAAACTCATTTAACATATATTAATCACCTGTACACTTACTTAATAATTATATATTATAATGTAACGTATATGATATAACAAGTTAAAACACAAAAAAGGCACCTGAATTTATCAGATGCCAAATTATTACATAATATGTTCTTCAAAATGTTCGCCGCTGATTTCGTACCCCATGTCCTTAAACTGATTCCTTATTTGGTTTGGATTAGTACCTGTTGTATCAAAGTCTACCGCAACTCGACCGTGTTGATTATTGACACTGACAGAAAAGACTCCGGGGATTTTATCAAGTTGTTTTTTAATTTCTTTAATATCATGTTTTGAATCCGCGTTTTCAAGGTCAAAATATATGCTTGCTTTAGACAAGTAAATCACCTCTGC
>ENA-UOOM01001843-UOOM01001843.1-fermentation-metagenome-genome-assembly--contig:-NODE-1843-length-19116-cov-202.346414_pt1 | contig 19116 bp, 14 predicted proteins | sample MGYA00245781_ERZ724031 | MGnify/ENA primary metagenome ERZ724031 (study PRJEB28704, sample SAMN03018317) | fermentation metagenome | biome: anthropogenic terrestrial biome; feature: soil... | reverse complement strand
TAACCATTTATCCAATTCTAATTTTGGAATCTATTCATTCTAAACTTTTTTCAATATTTTTCGATTTTCAAAGCTGATTATAACTCTTTTTATCTTTCGTTCTGGAAGTAAAAAAACACTCCATCTGAATTAGAAGGAAAAATGAGTATAAAGAGTATTGGTAATTTCTTTAATGAAAAACATAATAAATTATTTATTGATGTCTATCCAATTACTAGCTATGGATAACAAACATTATTCATACTGGTTAATTCTTATCATTATTTCTGGAATGCTTTACATTATTTTTGGAACAATCTTTGTAGTTTTTGGCTTTCGTGGATTTTTAGTTATTGCGGGTATCTCTTTTATTGTAAGTCTTTTGTATGGTCTATTGTATTCTATTTCTCATGAGTCTCATAATTAATGCGTTGCTTTAAGGTTCTCAAGCCGCCGTTAATCATGAATCGTTTTTTTAGAGCTTTCAATGCCTGAGTCTCATAATTAATGCGTTGCTTTAAGGTTCTCAAGCCACTGCTAATCATGAATTGTTCTTTTAGAGCTTTCAATGCCTGATGCTTTTCAATAATTCTGTATTGGGTTTTTAGAACAAAAGGGGTAATGTCAATAGTGTTCTATAAATAAAAATGGATTTTACTTGGAAAATGGATTCTACTTGGGTCATAATTTATTGCAGCACTATAAGAAAAAAGGACAATTAAGGGGAAATAAAAGTGAAAGTGGGACAATCTTCAGTAATAAACCCGAATCCTATGCTCAGTATTGGAAAGGATGGCACTATCCTTTATTCAAATGAGGCTGGTGAGCCCTTATTGCATTAGTGGGGCGTAGAAATCGGAGAAAAACTGCCTTCAAGTGTCGCAGATCTGGTGCAACAAGTAATTTTCAGAAGAAGTCCGGAAAAAATGAAAGTTAAAGTGGGAAATAGAGTATTTCTGGTTGTGTTTCACCCCGTTCCCGAGCAAGAATGTGTAAATATTTCTGGATTTGACATAAGTGACCAGAAAGAAATTGAAGAAAAATCGCTTGAAAGTAAAAAGAAATACCAAGAGCTCTTCCATTTGATTGAGCAAGCAGTACAGATTTCTGAGATGGTCTTTGATGAAAAAGGTCAGCCCATCGACTATGTCATTCTTGATGTTAATATCGCGTATGAGAAGTATTCAGGTCTCAGACGAGAAGAGGTTATAGGTCGGCACGTCAAAGAAATACTTCCTATTGTCGAGCAAACATGGCTAGAACGCTACGGAGAGGTTGTTCGCGCAGGCATGGAAATGCACTTTGAAGAATACAATGCTTCTCTTGATAAATGGTTTGAAGTATTTGCAAGCCCGATGGGAGGTAATCGCTTCGTTACAGTCTTTAGTGACATTACAAGGCGCAAGCAGGCAGAAAAAGATCTTCTCTGCTCGGAGCAACATTATCGACTTTTGTATGAAACCATGCTTCAAGGTGTAGTCTACCAGGACGCTAACGGCAAGATTATCTCCATGAATCCAGCAGCTGAGAGGATTCTTGGCAAGGTTCCAACTGAGTTTTTGGGCAGCTCCTCTGTGGGCGAGGAACATCTAACTATCCGAGAAAATGGCTCAACATTCCCCGGGTCCGAGCATCCAGCCATGGTATCCTTGCGCACAGGAAGGGAAGTGCAGAATGTGGTAATGGGAGTTTACAACCCTCAGGAGAGACACTACCGCTGGATCAACATTAATTCTATACCCATTTTTCAAACTGGAGAAGATAAACCCTTCCAGGTATATACCGTGTTTGATGATATCACCGAACGCAAACGAAAAGAACACAGAATGCTTCGATACAATCGAATACTTAAGGGAATTAACCTTATCTTCAGCAATATAGTAGAGGCAAAAACAGAAGAAGAACTGGGAAATGTATGTTTGTCTGTAGCTTTGGAATTAACCGGCAGTCAATTCGGTTTTGTTGGTGAATTAGGTGCTGATGGGATATTACATAATATAGCTATCAGTGATATGGGATGGAGCCAGTGCTTAATGTACGACAAGACAAGGCATCGCCGTCCACCTGGAGACTTTATCCTACCTGGCTTATACGGCAGTATTATTGACAGTTCAGAAGGCTTTTTTGTTAATGATCTGCAGTCACATCCAGAGAGTATCGGCTTGCCACCCGGTCATCCCCCTCTGACATCATTCTTAGGTGTGCCCCTTCTCCAGGAAGGGGTAGTGGTAGGTATAATCGCTGTAGCAAATCGTGAGGGTGGCTATAGTTATGAGCAGCAGGAAGACCTCGAGGCTATCGCGCCGGCTATGATGCAAGCTCTACAAAGAAAAAGAGAAGAACAAGAGAGAATGAAGGCAGAAGAAGCACTTAGCCGTGAACGGAGCCTGCTGGAGAGTGTAATGCAGACTACCGACGTTATGCTTGTCCTTCTCGATTTGCAATTCAACTTCTTATGGGTCAATTCAGCCTATGCTGAGACATGTCAGATGAAGTCTGAGGAGATGATCGGTAAGAATCATTTTGCCCTGTATCCTAACGCAGAGAACGAGGTAATCTTTCGAAGAGTTCGAGATACCGGCAAAGGAGTCTTCTACAAGGACAAGCCGTTTATCTTTCCAGATCAGCCCGACCGCGAGGTGACTTACTGGGATTGGAGCCTTTCACCAGTCAAGAATTCAGGAGGAAATATTAAGAGTCTGGTCTTTTCATTACGTGAGACTACAAAATATAAAAAGGTAGAGGAGGCGCTCCAAAAGAGTGAGGAGGAGCTTGCTATAGCACAAAAGATCTCTCAGATCGGCAGCTGGACCTGGAACCTTATTACTAACGAGCTCACCTGGTCTGAACAATTGTACCGGAACTACGGGCTGGAACCTGGTGAAGTGAAGCCCACGTATGAGTTATTCTTGAGTTTTATTGTGCCCGAGGACCGTGAAAAGGTCGACAGGGGTGTCCAGGAAGCTATTGAGAGCGGTCATAAATACAGTGGCACCTACAATATTATCCGCAGAGATGGCGTGCCAAGAGTCCTATTGAGCGAAAATGAAATCATTACCGATGAATCGGGCAAGGCTATTTTGATTCATGGCATCAACCAGGACATCACCGAGCAGAAACGAGTCGAGGAAGCTCTTAAAAAAGCTCGCGATACTTTAGAAGAAAAAGTTAAAGAACGTACAGCCGAACTTGAAGAGGCTTATGACTCATTACTGGAGAATGAGATGAGGCTCAATGAAGCTCAAAAAATAGCCCACCTTGGAAATTGGGACTGGGATCTGCTAACTGATAAATTATATTGGTCTGATGAAATTTACAGAATTTTCCAACTTGATCCCCTGGAAATAACTCCAACTCACGACGAATTTTTGAGTTATATAGACCCTAACGATCGAAATATTGTGTATTATTCCATTCAAAGAGCTTTGAAAGGAGAGCTCTTCAGTGTTGAGTACAGGATTAACATACCTGACAGACAAAAGCGCATAGTTCATTCACAGGGGGAAATAATTTTTAATGAAAAAGGCTTTCCTGTTCGGATGAGAGGAACACTACAGGATATAACTGAGCGTAAAATGGCTGAAGAAGCCCTGGAAAGAATGGATAAAATCCGGATAAAAGAGATTCATCACAGAATCAAGAACAATTTGCAGATTATTTCTTCTCTGCTAGACCTCCAGGCTGAGAGGTTCGAGGACAAAAACGTTATAGAGGCTTTTAGGGAAGGTCAGAACAGGGTAATCTCGATGTCCCTCATCCATGAGGAACTCTATAAAGGAGAAGGAACCGACACTCTGGATTTTTCAGCATACCTTAAAAAGTTAGTTGGAAATCTTTTCAAGACTTACAACCTTAGCAGCAAAAATATCAGTCTGAGCATGTACTTAGAAGAAAAAACTTTCTTTGATATGGATACTGCTGTTCCATTAGGAATAATTGTTAATGAGTTAATTTCAAATTCTCTCAAGCATGCATTCACTGAAAAACAGGATGGGAAAATTCAGATTAGGCTTTGCAGGAAAAAAAAGGATCATGAAATGAATATATCCTTTTTCAGCCTAACAATTTCTGACGATGGGAAAGGACTTCCACAAGATCTGGAGTTACAATCGGTCGAGTCACTCGGTCTGCAGTTAGTAAATATTCTTGTTGACCAGCTTGATGGAGAACTAGAACTTAAGCGAGCACAGGGTACAGAATTCATTATCAAGTTTAAAGTAGCAGAAAAAGATAACAAAGCGTTATATCAATAAATTAGATAATGTCAGCAAAAAGAATGATTTAAATATTTTGGATGTTAGGGGTGCGATTCAAACACACAAACTCCTACGAGAATAGGCCCTGAACCTATCGCCTTTGACCTGACTGAGCAATCCTCGCATGTTGGTTTATTTACAGTTAAATATAGTATAGTTCTATATGTAATTCTCTGAATTCCATTAAATCGGAGTAGTTACCGTCAACTTTACAAGATAGATAATCACCGCTTTGAATTTCAGGTATCATGGATCTGAGCAACTTCTTTATTCAATAATTTCTACCGTAAGTTATCTTCTTCCCAAAGGCCAAAGGTATTGTTTTCAGTATCATTCAAAATTACAAAGTATCTCACTCCGGCTACACTTGTCTTGGGCTACAACACTTTGCTACCGAGTTCATTATGTGATCTAAAGTTAGCAATAACTTAAACTTGAGTCTTTTTTAGATAATCGATTTGATAGTATATATAGTGGATCAATTCTTCAAACTTATTAATTTCAGATAAATAATTCTCATATGTATGGAGTTTAGTTTTTTGTTCCTGAGTAGTGGCATTTTCTCTATATTCTTCTATAAGGGGAGTTATTTTCGTTTTTGCAATATCCAATTCGGTTTCAAATCCATTCCTGATTTGGATAGCAAAAGCATCTAACAGGTGTTTTTCCATATACAGATATGTTTTGCGAGATCCTGGCTTGTATATCCTTTTTATGCTCCAAAATTGTTCTATATTTTTAATCTTAAGGCTGATGGAAGCAAGACTATATCCAGTTCTCTGGGCTAATTCCTCCATACTTATCTCATTTGATTCAAAGTTAAGTATCGATAGGATTTGTGCAGTGATATCATCAACCCCATAGCCCTTAAAAATCTCATGACCGATGTCAATTATCTTTTCTTCAATATCCTTCATTTTTCTCACTCATGAATCAGAGTATTTTCTATCAAATGTTAGGAGATAGATAATCAGGCTGATACCAGTTTTAATCCGCCAATACCAACAACAATTAATCCAATAAAGAAGATTCGTGTTATATTCATTGGCTCATTGAAAAGGAATATTCCCAATACTGTTGTCCCAATAATACCAATACCTGTCCAAACTGCATAAGCTGTTCCAACAGGCAATGTTCTCAAAGCTCTTTCCAATAGATACATGCTTAAAATTAAAGTAATAACCGTAAATACCATTGGATAGAATCTGGTTAATCCGTCACTGTATTTTAGTCCGATTGCCCATCCGGTTTCAAATAATCCTGCAATTATTAAAAGTATCCATTCCATGCTGATTCCTTTTACTGCTTTTAATAATTATTAAAAGCTATTAATGTTGAATTTATATTTATATATTTTGGAAGAAGAATTAGTTCAGCTCACAATAATGAGAAATTCAGAATAAACTTGAGTAAAAAGTCAAAACACGGTTATGTAGAAAAGCCACACAAACTCGTACACTTTTCTGGCTTTGTGTATATCCTAATTTGTGCCTGATCATTTTGGTATATTGACTCAACATTGATTTTCCACAATGTTTCCTTTTAATAAATAAACTTAGGTTCTTTTATATTCATATACCCAGAATTTAGAAGTAAATAGTTAAATATTGAATTCATGGCCTGGAGTTTAAAGTCTTTTAAATGAATATATGGGGAAGAGACCAGTGAATATTAACAAAAGACTATATTCGATAGCTTTAGCTACAACAATTTTATTTTTTGTGTTTTCTATTTTGATTTCATCCGTGGTGTCAGCGGCACAGGTGACAAGAATTGGTAATGGATCAGATCCTGCAATTTATGGTAACAAGGTAGTATGGACAGACAATGGTGTTATTCATGTTTATGACCTGACCGCCAGAACAGACACTGCAGTTAACTCTTCTGAAGCATCTCATCCAGCTATCTACGGAAACAAATTAGTGTGGCATGATGAAAGCAGTGGAACGCCAAGACTTACAGTTTATGATATATCTTCGGGTGCTCGTTCATATATCACACAGAATGTAGACAATCGCAGTTTTCCTGCTATTTACGGCGATAGAATTGTATGGAGTACAATATGGAGTGCAAATTACAATGAATCAAGTTATAATTGCAACGTATATATGCGCGATATATCGACTTCTACACAAGCCTGGATAGCACAAGGAGAAAATCCAGACATATACGATACAAAAATAGTGTATTCTGCCGACGGTAGGGATATAAGAGATATCTTTATGTATGATATCACAACCAAGAAAAATGAATTAATAAGTCCATATTCTAGCGACGTTAATAATCCGCATATGTATGGTAATAAAGTGATATGGACAAACTCCTTTACAAGATCTGGATTTATACAAATGTATGATCTTGTCACTAAAAAGGCTACAGATGTCACCAGTGATAACACAGGCAATACTTTATATGGGCCTGATGTCGTCGCTGATGCTGGAGATGACACCGGTACTCATGTTAACATACATGGGGACAAAATTGTATATTCAAAATCTGGCGATGACCAATTTGGTTATGCAGGTGTATACGTTTATGACATCCCTTCAGCAAAAAGCATTCCAGTCTATATTTATCCAGAAGGGACTGACACAGCACCTGATGTATACAATGATACTATTGTATGGGGAATAGACAGTAGACAAAGCATCGCTAATGACACTGGCATCTATATGTGTGATCTCTCTGTCACAAACACCTTGCCACCTGTAGCTGAATTTACTGCAAACACAACTTATGGAGCTGCACCTCTAGTTGTGCGATTCGATGATATCAGCACTGGCGGAGTACCTACTTTTTGGTCTTGGGATTTCGGAGATGGGATTGACTCAAAACATGCCATGAATGCAACGCACACATTTACCAAGCCAGGAAATTATACAATCAGTCTGACTGTGGGAAATGACGCAGGTAATAATAAAGTAATGAAGCAAAATTACATAGTCGTTACTAATCCATTTCCAGTTGCAAACTTCAGTAGCAACATTACTGCGGGTTATTCTCCTCTCTCAATTCAGTTTACTGACCTTTCACAAAATGCAACTGGATGGAACTGGGATTTTGGAGATGGAAGTAATTCTACACAAAGAAGTCCAGTTCATGAATATGTAGATTCAGGAATCTATTCAGTTAATCTGACAGCAACCAATGAAAATGGTACAGATTCAAGGTTAACTACAATAACAGTAATGCAGTTAGTCGGTATAGGTCCATATGCATATATTACGAACTCAGGCGACAATACTGTCTCAGTAATTGACACGGCTACTAACAACGTTACAGCCATAATTCCTGTAGGAAACTATCCTATGGGAGTCGCTGTTACACTGGATGGAAAAAAGGTATATGTGACTAACTTTTTTGGCGGGACTATATCTGTAATTGACGCAACAAGAAACAAGGTTACAGCCACAATTCCTGTAGGAAACGCTCCTCGTGGAGTTGCAATAAGTCCGGATGGAAAAAGGGTATATGTGTCACACCCCGATTTAGGAAATCCCAGCAACAATACGATCCTCATTATAGACGCGGCTACCAACGAGGTTGAAGCCATAGTACTTGTAGGCGAAGTTCCTTTTGGAGTTGCTGTTACACTGGACGGGAAAAAGGTGTATGTAACTAATATCGATGACAAAACTGTCTCTGTAATTGACACAGCAACAAACACCGTTATAGCTACGATTCCTGTAGGAAACAATCCTCGCGGAGCTGCAATAAGTCCGGATGGGAAAAGGGTATATGTGGCGTGCGACGAAGGAAGCAATAACGGATATATCTATGTAATTGACGCAGTAAAAAACCAGGTTACAGCCACAGTACTTGTAGGAGAACTTCCTTCTGAAGTTGCTGTCACACCAGATGGAAAGAGGGTATATGTGACTAACGGCCTTAGCAACACTATCTCTGTAATTGATACAGCTACCAACAAGGTTACAGCCACAATTCCTGTAGGAAACGCTCCTAGCGGAGTTGCAGTCACACCGGATGGAAAAAAGGCATATGTGACTAACTCAGGCAGCAACAATGTTTCTGTAATTGACACATCAACAAACAAGGTTACAGCAACCATGGATGTAGGACGTGGTCCTAACTCCTTCGGGCAGTTTATAGGTTCTTTCTAAGCACAAAAGTCCAAAGTTAGATGTAAAAAATAGCTCAAGGGGCGGGATTCGAACCTACAAAATCCTTCGATGCCAGATCTTAAGTCTGTCACCTTTAAAATGACACCTTGTCGCGGCTCAAAAGAAACGTAAGAATTAGATAATTTATGCAAAAAAAGCTAAAAAAAGTTTAGTGCGAGGGGTGCGATTCGAACGCACGAACTCCTACGAGAATAGGCCCTGAACCTATCGCCTTTGACCTGGCTGGGCAACCCTCGCATTATATATCTTACGTTGCAGCTGCAATAGTAGTGCTCTTTGTTCTTATACTTTTTCCTTGAATGCTTATTCGGAGGACGAAATTTGCCTGAACTTTTTTAAAATTTCCATTCTCTTTATACTTAATCTGAAAAACAGAATCCAAAAAATCTATGAGTTTTTATAACATATCAATGGCTGGAATTGATGAAATTTTCATCTCATCAATTTCAGGATAAGAGCTTTTTGTGCATGCAGCCGGTTTTCGGCTTCATCAAAAATTACAGAGTTCGGGCCGTCCATAACTTCATCTGTAATTTCAAGACCTCTTCGGGCTGGCAGGCAATGCATAACTATTACATCCGGCTTTGCAGCTCTAAGAAGTTCAGTATTGACCTGATATCTGGCAAAATCCTTCAGGCGTTTTTCCTGTTCGGCTTCGTCGCCCATGGAAACCCAGACATCCGTATAAATGATATCTGCGTCTTTTGCAGCAACTTTTGGATCATCCGTAACTGTGAACTTGCCTCCCAGGGCTTTTGCCTTTTCAAGATACTCGGCTTTTGGCTCGTATCCTTTTGGACAGGCAATGGTAAATTCCATTCCCATAATAGCCGAACCGAGTAGGGCCGAATTACAGACGTTGTTTCCATCTCCTATCCAGACAAATTTTAAGCCTTCAAACTTTTGCTTGTACTCCAGGATCGTCATGAAGTCACCCAGAATCTGACAGGGGTGCTCCTGGTCTGAAAGCGCATTGATTACGGGTATAGTTGAGTACTCGGCTAATTTTAATACAGTCTCGTGGCTCATAACTCTAGCCATGAGTCCGTGAAGATAACCTGAGAGGATTTTAGCAGTGTCCTCAATAGTCTCGCCTCTACCTATCTGGATATCGTTGGAGTTCAGGTAAAGGGCATGTCCTCCAAAATCGGTCATTGCGACCTCAAAAGATACTCTTGTCCTTGTGGAAGCTTTCTCGAAAATCATCCCTAGACTTTTATTCTTCAGGAACTCTGTAGGTTCTTCTGCCTTGCGCTTTTCTTTCAGGTCTACAGCCGATTTGAGGAGTTCATAGATCTCCTCTCTGGACAGGTCAGTTATGGAAAGTACATCCTTCTTCATCGCTTCAACCCCGACTTTATTGGCTAAATTCACTTTATTCTGGCTGATTTCAAACAATATGTTACTCTGTAGTACTATTTGTATACCATATTTTGAAGGACAATTAAGACAGTCAGCCTCTTATTTCTTTCATATGGTCGATTCTCTTCTGGATAAGAGCTGCAGTTCCAATGTCTTTCCTGAAAAACAGCTTGCCCTGAAGATTTTCAAGAGCATTCTGGGCAATTTTTTCGGCTGCTTCTATAGTTTCCGCAACCCCGACGACCGCAATGGAACGGGAACCGGTTGTGTAAACTTTCCCTTCTTTTTCGTAGACACTGGCATAATAAATGGAAGCTTCTCCTATATTCCCTACAATTACCTCACTATCCTTTTCAGGCTCATCGGGGTAGCCGGTAGGAACTGCATATTTACACACAGTCGCTTTCTTGCTAAAGCTCACAGGCAGGTTTCCAAGGGTCCCTTTAACTACTGCAGTCATAATTTCCACAAAGTCTGTTTCAATGAGGGGAATCACGTTCATGGCTTCGGGGTCGCCGAATCTGGAATTGAATTCCACTACCTTGGGACCGTTCGCTGTAAGGATGAACTGTCCATAGAGAATGCCCTGATATCCTGTTCCGGTTTCCTCACAGAGTGCCTTTACGGTATCCTGCATAATCTTCTTTGCCTTTTCAAGGTCTTCAGGGAGCATAAAAGGAAGGATTTCCCCAGCGTCGGTGTATGAACCCATACCGCCTGTATTGGGTCCAAGATCTTCTTCATAGGCTCGTTTGTGGTCCTGTACTGCAGGGAAGAATACAAGGTTTTTTCCATCCACAAAAGCTTGAAGTGTGAACTCTTCTCCTATGAAGCGCTCTTCGATAACTACAGCCCCTTTTTCAAGAAGCTCACTTGTATAGGCTTGGGCAGCTTCGAGGTCAGGGAGCTGGTCTCCCATAACTTTTACGCCTTTGCCTCCTGTCAGGCCTGAGGGTTTGACTGCCACATCTCCCAGTTTTTCTATAAAAGCGTGTGCAGACTTTTCCTCTGTGAATACTTCATACTCAGGACAGCCTTCGATTCCATACTTTTTCATAAAATTTCTTGCCCAGGCTTTGTCAAATTCTATAATTGCACAGGCTTTTTTAGGCCCTACAACCGGAATTCCGGCTTCCCAGAGGGCATCTGCAACTCCTGCTGCAAGAGGGGCTTCTGGGCCCACAAAAACCATTTCGATATTTCTGGCTTTTGCATACTCGACAACTTTTTCAGTTTCGGTTTCCTTCTCAAGGAGAAAATCCTCGCAGAGAGTGGCAATTCCGGGATTTTTTTTCGCCATTAACGCATAAAGGGAGGGGTTATGCTTGCTTTTCTTGATTCCTTCGGCGATTGCATGTTCCCTTCCGCCTCCGCCGATAAGCAAAATTTTCATTTTTATTCTCCTGATTTTTAAAAAGATTACTTTATTTAAGTCTGGTTTTAATATGTATGGATAATGGGATGAGATAAGAAAAGGTAATGAATTTTCAGTCCTCAAAACCTCTTAATATTGCTTTATGCAGCTATCTGTTTTTATTGATAATGCTTTTTATCTGGATTGTGCTGAAGGACTTCCTAGTTCTCTATTTCTTCCGATAAATATCTTCTCATTGTCAAGCTTCAAACTTAACATTCTGATAAAAATCCATATAGTTTAACATTCCTCAGAGATCTAAACTTTCATTCTTTTACAATATTTCTAATTTTAAAATGATATTACTAGAGTAGAATACAGAAAAGCTAAAATATTAGTTCAGTATTCACTGAAAATCAGGCTTTTGTGGCACCTTGTAGTGTTATTCTAGAGGCATCAGATGAATTTTTTACAAAATAAGCAGTCTTAATCTGTTTTTTGTTTTTAAACTTTTTACGTCATTTTGGAAAATACTCAGTCTAATCAATATTTATTTGTATTCGGTTAAGATACGATATATTAATATGTGTTATTTTTGTTGCCATTTCTGTAAACTTCTAATGGTTGAGAATTTTAATGTTAACAGATTTCTTAACCGAATACAAATGAATCAAAACTTAATTATTTTCTTTTTTAGATTTGAAACAGGTTTTATATCTTCTTTCGGGTCTGCTGGGGTCGGCGACAGAAGTGACTTACAAGTGAGATTAAAATCTCCAATAATCAGTCCTTCTTCTCCTTTTTTCAGTTCACATAATTTGTATTTACTATCTCCTTCAGCTTTGTAGCCTGCTTTCACAAGATCATTAATATGCTCGTCTCGAATTATTCCGAAGACTGAAGTGCCCCCATAAATAGACGTGTTTGATATAATGATATACGAATGGCTATTATCAATGTGATTCTGTGCATTGGTATGGAACCTTTCTGTTTTTTTATTGTAGGAAGGAACGAAGATAAGATCTATAATACCCCGAAGGCGGTCACTCAAGTTAATGAAATCCCTACAAATGAGTACGGAAAATTTTCCAACTCTAGTGTCATAAATATATAATCTATTTCCCGGTACCATCTTTTGTTCAATAATCCCATCTTCAATGGGAGAAGGTTTTATCTTCATTTGAGGAGGAATATCGGTATCTGAATCAAGCAGCGGTTTACAAATGTTATGCTTTTTCTCATCGTAGTAGCTTCCGGGTATTACTACCATATCCTGACAGATACTCTTGATTTCTGGAATCCAATCTTTACAGACACAAAGTTCCGGTAGGCAAACAATATCAGCCCGTAATTCACGCGCTATTTTTAAAGCATTTAGAACTTTTTTCTTTGATTTGTCTTCATCAATAATCTGTGGTGGAAAACTATTTTCAGACAATACAAAATTAAGTTGTACAGCTGCAATCTTTATAACTTCTTTTTCACAATCAGAAGCCTTAACATATTGAATCTGAGGATTACTCAGAGGACAGATTTTAGGACAGGTATTAGTAGAAGTGTGGATGTTATTTTCTGGCTTTTTATGTATTTCGAAATAATCTTGCATAACCTTAAGGTCGCATGAATTTCCATCTCCAATTATCATAATTTTGTCAAGCTGGGATTCTGTTGACTCATTTTTTGAAATATATGTTGTTAATATAGGATGGATAAAATAGAACTCTGATTGTGGCAGTACGCACTTTGGGTTGTCAAATGTCATTTCTCCAAGTTGTACAAACTTTTGAAGATATTTATCTATAATATTATCTTTTTCTATAACACCCAATAATCCAATTTTGTACAAATTGCCAAAAACATGTATTTTTTCACAATCACTACATCTTTTAGCTTCACAAGAAACTTGTGAATTAAATTTACTACATATTTTCTTTAAATCCTTTTTATAGATTATTCTGGTGTTTATTAGATCAAATAACTTGTCAAATTCATCTTTGGAAAAATCTATATGCGGGCGTACTTCTGTAATATATTGCGATGCAATATATCGTGCTACGTCTTCTATAGCTCTTGCTATATTTTCTTCGTTTTTATCTGATAATTGACTTAATTCATACCCCATGCTCATGATGTCTCTAGGTCTTTTGAGCGTGTGCCGATGAATATAATCAAATATGTCTTCTGTTTCACCTGTTCGAGAATGTGTAATAGTTTTTAAACCCAAAAAAGAATGTATCGGGTCGCTATCTAAAAGCTCAGGATCAAAAAGACTATGTGAATCCGTGACTTTTATATTTTTTATGAACATATCCTCTAATTCTTTTTTGGAATATTTTAAATCGAGGACATTACCCTTTAGTTGTAGAGACATTTCGTCACTTTCTTTCATCTTTAGGTATGCTTCTTTTCGAATACTTGAAAATATTTTTATGTGTATATTAATATCTGACAAAGTTCTAACGGCTTTCATAAGGCCTATTTGAGAGAAATACCAAATATCATTGGATCGTACACCGGTTTTGCTGTATTTGTATTTGTATTTTTCAGGTGGTTTAAAAATTTCGTCAACGCCATCTATAAAAATTATTGTAGTACTTATTTTTCTCCCCCTTATAACGGCAAGTAAGTTATTTAGTTCCTCTTTAAGTGGGGATAAATCTTCATGATACTTATTAATGATAGTTGCCAAGTAATCCACTGGAATTTCTTCGTGTCCTTGTAACAATCTGGAAACTATGCTTAAACTGTCAATTTCACTTATTTCCTCACTGTTAGATGGATTAGGATATTTCCTCATATTTTTTAAAGTGGAAAGAAGTATTGACAATAACCATATATCTCTCCAAGTTTCTTCCTTTTTAAATAAGTTTTTTTTGTTTTTAAAATCTATACTTGGCGTAGATTTATCTACTAATGAGTCCTCTGGAATAAAATTCCAATCTTTGTACATTCTTTGATATAAAATCCTCTTGTACCTTATAAGAAAAGTTTTACCAAAACCTTTGGTAGCGATTACGAAATATTTTGCATCTCTTTCTGTATCTAGAAAACTCTCGATCGAAAAGTTTGAGACAAAGGTTTTATCGTCCCAGTCTCCAATTTTTCTGATATATGATCCATCAGTCATCCAAGCTTGCGCCATGAAGAGGTATTCTCATAATACTTCTTCATAATAATTTCTATTTTTACCTAATAAATATAAAAATTATTTTAAAATAAAGTCATAACCTACTTTCGGCAGGTAACTTGTTTTTTTCGTAGTATTTTTGCTGATAGCGTTTTTGCTGGAGAAAACATTATTCCTTACACTAAACATTATTGCAAAAGTGGGTCATTGTTTATATATGTCTTGAGTTTTGAGCCATATGTTAACCAGTTTCCAACCAAATAAATATTAACACAATATTCAAAAAACGCTACCATTAAAAATACTCAAAATTTAATATCGACCTGCCGAATACAGGTTATAAATTAAGACTTACACGGTTGAAAATGCTTATTGTGCTTGATTTTGTAATTCAAGTGAGTAAATCCTATAAATATTTCAACTTAGACAGTGTGGCTCTATAGAAATCCTCTGAAATGATGGATTTCCATAAATTTGAACTGAGCAACCAGATCTGAATATACTTATCTTTTTTCAGCCTCTTTCATCTGATGTAGATAGGTTTTCTACAGAGCCTACAGTGTATTGATTTATCTATAAAATCACAAATCTCAAAAGTTCTTGGGTAGAAAATTCCATATCGTAAAATCAGTTTTCCTCATTAATACCCAAAAACTTGACTTCAAATATACAACAAATTCACGAAGTTGTCTAATTATCTCAACAGATCACTTGCACTCACAAGAGGAACAAGTTCCACACCTATCTCTTTTAAGTTTTCTATTGCTCCTTCTTCCCTGTCCACGACACAGATTACGTATTTGACATTTGCTCCGGTTTCTCTGACAACTTCAACTGCGTCTCTGACTGAGCCTCCACTTGTCGTTACGTCTTCGAGCATTACAAGCCTGTCTTCCGGTTTGATATCTCCAACAAATCTGCTCTTTGTGCCGTAGTCTTTTACAGCTTTCCGAACAATAAGTAGAGGGAGCTCGGTTTCCATCGAAACTGCAGTAGCCAGTGGTACACCGCCAAGTTCGACTCCTGCTATTATGTTCACATCCATTTGCTTAATTCTGAATGCTGCCTGCCGTGCTATAAGTTTAAGAGTTTTAGGGTCAGTACTGGCTTTTTTGATGTCTATATAATACTTGCTCTTCTTTCCTGAGGCAAGTGTGAAGTCCCCATAGCGGATAGCTCCGCAGGCTTTGAGGGCTGCGATCAGTTCCTGTTTTTGTATTTCTAATTCTTTTTCGGTTTCCGATTTGTTCATGATCTCACCGGTTTGCAGCCTTATTAGTTATTTTCTATTAAATGTGCCGGGTGAATGTATTAAATCTTATAATTTTTTAAGGATCTTATAACTCTCGAGCTTACCACGACTCAAATTTTTGGTCAAACTTTCTCAAAAAAAGTTTGTATTAAAAGCCTTTTGACTTCCATAAGCTTACCATGGCTCTTTCTTTACGCCTGTGAAGTATCCTATTATGTTTGTTGTAAGATGCAGTAGAGGTGTTGTTATAAGGATAGTTATCATTATTGAGGATGTAAAATTACTCGTGAACCATTCCGGGGCTGTAAGGTATGCAAAAACCCAGGCTCCGATTACAAAGTCCAGCTGGTCTACAAGGGGCAGTGGGGCTCCTCTTTTCAGCCCCAGTCTGCGCTTGAAGAAGCTTTTGAACATATCTCCAAAAAGCGAGCCGCAGGCAAGGGCAAGGACAACTTTGAAAGCCTCAATATGGTTCGGGCCAAAAGCAGGCATCTCTATTCCAAGAATTTCAAATCCCCTGGAGCTAAGCCAGATCTGGATGCCACCTGCAAGCACTCCAAAAAAAACACCTGAAAAGAATCCTCTATAGGTTTTCCCATCTCCTATGATCCTTTTTCCATCTTTTAGAGTTCTGCCTCCATCAATCGGCTTTCCGCCACCGAAAACAGCTGCAAAAGGGTTGGGAAGGTATGCAGGAATCATCAGCCAGAATGCTTTAATTATAAGTTCGATCGTGATATCAACTCTATATATAAGTTTTGTTTTTCTTGAGGATGAACTTTACTTTCTGGATATCGCTGTGCTCTTTGTCTTTTTGTGTATTTATCCGCAGGGGGCGCCAATAACTAGTGTCGATGTTATCCCTTACTTTCAACTTGTCAGTTACGGTTTATGTACAACTTAAATTAATAGATTTAATAAGCATTTCATATAGTCTAATAATAAGTCTAAGTGAATATTATATAGTCAGTTGAATAAGGATTTGATGTGCTAAATTATTTGTAATGTGCTAAATTATTTGGCTTATGTAACAATTGACCCTATTTAATTGTATTTATTTTATAAGCTTTAATCTTAGTTTGTAGTTCTCTCTTTTTTAATACCTCTATCTGGAGAGTTTTTTACAACAAATATAATCAAAAGTAACTATCAAGAAAATTGAAACAAGAAATATCGTTAATGAGAAATCAATATATAAAAGAAATGTATTTAATTTTTGAAATATTAGATTTGAATATATTATCTAGTTCTTATTATCTAGTTCTTATTATCTAATTCTCTTATTCTCTGAAATTGGAACTCAAATTTTTGATCAGTTGAATTATAATATTTTTGCTATGATATTTGATGTTTTTTATCCGGATCCGGATATTATTATGTTTTGTATAATTAAATTTTCCCCTAAAGTAGCTCATGTCAAGCGTGATTGAAAGTTTTTCAACTCCTTTTTAATATATACAACTTTAAATAGTATGAGTACATTATTAATTGTTGGAGATGAATAACCTTCTAATTATATACGTATGTAAGTTTAATTGTTAAATCTGTACAAGTTCTCCCATTAATCTTATAAAACGGGGCTCTGATAATTGGTTATAAACATATAATACTTGTTTTAATGACCAGTTATTGGATTTAAAACGGAAATAATCCGCTATATTATGTAAAAACGTTTTTTATCGTCTTTAAAATTCCAAAACGACACATTATACTATATAAATATATATAATGTGTATATTTGGCAATTGTTGTCAGTTTTGAAAGATAATTAAAAATATTCTTTAAAAAATCTAAAAATAATTGTCTGATTTGTTTTAACTGACTAACTATCTATTAAACTACAAATACGAAGGGGTTATCATGAAAGACTTTGAAGTAAAAATTCTGGACGAAAACGATCATATTTTTATTGAAACGTTAAGGAACCTCGGGATGTCCAGAAATGTCGCTACAACCATGGCATATCTTATGAATGTTGACGAGGCATCATCTCGTGAAATTGAAATTAGTACCGGATTAAGACAACCTGAAGTTAGTCTTGCAATGAGGCTGATGCGCAATCAGTCCTGGGTCAGTGTTCGTTCAGAAAAAAAACCTGGTAAAGGGCGCCCAATAAAGATTTATGCTCTTGCAGCGCCTGTTGATGAGATTATAAGTTATTACGAAGACAAAATTTACAAAGAATCTCAGGCAACTATCTCAGCTATTAAAAAGCTAAAGGTCATGAGCAAAAAGGTGCCTTTAACTCCCTCAAAGTAAAAAAGCCCTTAAACAAGATTTGCCCCATGATGGTTGAAATCCTTTCTGGAATTCGACCATTATGGAAATAAACCTTCTCATCATTATTGTTTCTGCTTTTTATCCCTATTGACTTTTTTCTGCGCATTCAATCATCTTATTCATTGAAGAGCTCAACCGTTGAGCTTCAACCGTTGGGCCGCAACCGTTGCGCCGGTTGATCACGCCGCTTCCAGGGTTTTCGATCAAACCTTTTCCTAAAAGGTTTGCGTTTTTGATCAAACTTTTTTTGAAAAAGTTTTTGATCAAGCGTTTTTTGAAAAAGTTTGTGGATAAGCCTTTTAATAGTTTACTATACTCGGGAGAGAATTACCTCTAAGAGTGTAAAGCAATTCAAAAAAGTGCTTGAACTCAAAGAAATATTCTCAATAACAAAAACACTAGTAGAGACTTTAAAAAGGGGGAAAAAGAATTGTAATAAAAGGAAGGGGTATGCTTTTTACTGGCAGTCAACCTCCTGTAACAACTTTGAGGATTGTAAGCTTATCGGAATTGACTGCCCCATCAAGGGGAACAGCATTCCCTCCATTTAATACAAGTACTGTTTCCTGATTTATGTTCAAAGTATTAAGCAGGTCTTCGTAGGTAGCGTCCTTAGCTATTTCTACGGTCTGCTCAGAAATCTTTCCAGCCTGGATTGTTATGTGTACTTTTCTACTCACTCTATAGATCCACCGCCGCTTACCTGAATTTCGTTTACGATTTCCTTTATTAACTTCTGCTCCAGTTCATATTCTTTTCTGACACCTTTTCTTTCTGCATTTCTTTTCTGGAACTTTCCTGCCATTCTCAGATCTCCTTACGATTTTTCAGGTTTGCAACATAGTTGGTATAGATCTCTTTAAGCAGACTTGTCTCTCTGTCTTCTCGAGATGTATATCCAATAATTATAATGATTTTATGTTTTAATTAATTTTTTGGTTAACAATAATTAGGTTAACCTATCTGATTTTCTGCCTCAACTGCAGCTGCTCATTCTAAATATTAATCGTACACATAGGTTAACATAGAATCTTATATTATCTAAAGTTTGACAAGTGGAACTTAAAGTTGCATTCTTAAAAATAAGATAGATTGCTTTATTTGTAAGTTAAAGTTTTATTGGACCAGTTTATAGAGAATAATTAAAGGAGAAAGGCTAGGAAATAAGAAACTAAGGGAAAAAAGGAACTAGAAACTAAGGGAAAAAGGAAATTTGGGAAAACTTAAAAGACTTGACTGATCCTTAAATGCAGTCTTATTTGTAGATTGATTTGTAAATTTATTAGTAATTTTTAAAAAGTTATACATTATTTAAAAAAGTTTATGATACATCAGCCGGGATTCGAACCCGGGTTCGAGCGTTG
>ENA-UOOM01001841-UOOM01001841.1-fermentation-metagenome-genome-assembly--contig:-NODE-1841-length-19139-cov-9.359149_pt1 | contig 19139 bp, 13 predicted proteins | sample MGYA00245781_ERZ724031 | MGnify/ENA primary metagenome ERZ724031 (study PRJEB28704, sample SAMN03018317) | fermentation metagenome | biome: anthropogenic terrestrial biome; feature: soil; material... | reverse complement strand
AAGAAAGTTCCGAAACACCGTTTTGGAGAAATATTTAGTTGAAGAAAGTTCCAAACCATCGTTTTTGAAGAAAAGTTGAACTCAAGAAAGTCCCCGATCATCGTTTTGAATGAAAACACAACGTATAAAACCCCTACAATCGTCTGTTTGGAACAACACCGGGCACATCAAAACTTCCCGCTTTTGTATTGGAGTCTATTCGGTGCATTATTTTTCATCCTTTTCCGGTTTAGAGCGAAAAAAACGCATTCAGGGAATCTGCCTATCGCGGAACAGCCTGAAAAAGCTTTCCGCCCTTTTCTTTTTTCTCCAAAGGTAATAGAAAAGAAATCCAGTAACCAAGAACTCCCCGGAGAGGGATGAAAAAGGCAGAAAGCAAAAATGATTATTTATCTTTTTGTTTGACGACTAACTTTTCTTCATTCCTGCCGATGACCTTCTTCAGCTCCAATTCCAATCGTTTGATTTCGATTTCCTGATTGCGGATGGTCGTCAGCAACGAGTTTAATTCTTCGTTATCGACGGTGTCGGGATATTGCGCCTTTATACGGCCGATGAAATCACTCAGTACGTTCATGTAGTTGTTAAACGCATCATAGGGCGATTCGTAGGGGCTGAAATTGCTGTGGCCTCCCGAAAAATGCTTCGTCGACATATAATAGAAATGATCGCTCGATTGGAGGTAGAGCCAATCCTGCTTCAAACGGCGGTCGGTACAAAGGCGTACGCGTTCGGCAATGTCGTAAAGCAGTTTAAAAGCGCCTTTCTGCAAGGTGTTGCCCAACCAAGCGCCCACGTCGCGCTCCTCATCGGTCCACGAAATAGGCGTCGGGACGCTAATCGCCCCTACCGGCTTATGCACATCCATGATTTCCGATGGGGTGGCGAAGCCGATTCCCTGATCGAAGGCAAATCGCGGCAAAGCCTTCATGAATTCGAAAATTCCCGTATACGAGGGTTGCAGATTACCCAGCGTTTCGTAATTCATAAATAAGTTAATCACCTGTTCTTCCTGCGGGGTATCGGCGATCCACGAAATGAATTTTTCGGCCGTCAACGGATATTCGCTCCAGTTATAATTGGAAAAACGATAGGTAATGTCGTCGCTGAAACGCGAGTTCTTCAACAGCAGTTTCAGTTCGGGGCGGTTTTGCGATTGATAAAGATAGTTGGGGCTCTTCCATCCCAGAATATGCTTAGCGCCCTCGGTAATCATTTTGGAGTAACCCATTTCGCAAGCCATATCGGCAATGTCATCCGAATAAATCAACTCGGTGTTGCGCAAAACCGTCGGCGTTTGGTCGAAGAGCATCTTGATGCGTTCCGCCTGCATAGCCACCTGTTGTTTGAATTCTTCGGGATCGGCCAAAGACGCCAGCGAGTGCGCGTAGGTCTCCGTTAAAAATTCCACATTTCCCGTACGGGCCAATTCACGCAGTCCGTCGATCACTTCGGGCGAGTAAATTTCGAGTTGTTCGAGGGCGACGCCCGATATGGAGAACGCCACCTTAAACTTGCCTTTGTATTGACGGATGAGATCCAGCAGCATGCGGTTGGCGGGGATATAGGAACGGCCGGCTATCTGTTGCAGGATGTCCTCGTTCGAATAATCATCGTAGTAATAATGGTCTCTTCCGATATTGAAGAAACGGTATCTTTTTAACCGGAACGGCTGGTGTATCTGAAAATAAAAGCAAATCGTTTTCATTTGATCCTTCGTTATAGAGTTGTGTTAGTTTTCGTTTTAAGAGTGGACGACGCGGTCGTACACCTCGCGTACCTTGCGTCCCGCATCTTCCCACGTTATCGTATCAATTTCTTTTTTACCTTCCACTTTCAGGTACTCCGCCATGGCCGGATAGGTGCATATCGAGTAAATGGCATCGGCCATCGCCTCCACGTCCCAGTAGTTGGTTTTTATCACGTTATGCAGAATTTCCGAGCAGCCCGACTGATACGATATAATGCTCGGCACGCCGCATTGCATGGCTTCGAGCGGCGATATGCCGAACGGCTCCGATACCGAAGGCATGACATATACATCGCTCGATTTGAGCATTTCATACACTTGCCGGCCGCGCAAAAAACCCGTGAAGTGAAATTTGCCGGCAATGCCGCGGTCGGCCACCAGCCGGATCATCTGATCCATCATGTCGCCGCTGCCGGCCATGACGAAACGAATGTGGTCGGTCTTGCTTAGTACCTGCGTGGCGGCATCGACAAAAAACTCCGGGCCTTTTTGCATGGTTATACGCCCGAGGAACGTGACCACCTTCTCCGGTACGCCCGAAAGCCTTTCGAGGGCTTCTATTTCGGGGCTGAGAGGTTCCACGGCATTGTGTACCGTGGTTACTTTCCAGTGAGGTTGATGATAGTTTTCGATGACGGTTTTGCGGGTGAGGTCGCTCACGCAGATAATATGGTCGCAGTGGTCCATGCCGTCTTTTTCGATGCTGTATACCACAGGATTGGGTTTTCCCCGGCTACGGTCGAATTCCGTCGCATGCACGTGGATGACCAGCGGTTTGCCCGTAACGCTCTTCGCATGCAGTCCCGCCGGATAGGTGAGCCAATCGTGGGCGTGGATTACATCGAACGAGTAAGTGCGGGCGATCACGCCGGCGACAATGGAATAATTATTGGTTTCTTCCAGGATGTTATTCGGATAACGCCCCGAAAACTCGATGCATCCCAGCTCGTTAGTGTGCATATAGTTGAAGTCGGCATAAATATGATCGCGTAAATGATAGTACTCCTGCGGGTCCATACATTTTTCAAGCCTCGATTTGGCCGTTTCCCACGGTACGTCGCGCCAAACCACGGGGGTATTGTTCGCGCCGATCATGGTAAGGAAACTCTGATCCTCGTCGCCCCACGGTTTGGGGATTACGAAAAGGATTTCCATATCGTTTTGCTTCGCCATTCCCTTGGTCAGCCCGTAACTGGCCGTCCCAAGTCCTCCCAAAATATGCGGTGGAAATTCCCAACCAAACATTAATGCCCTCATCCTTTATATTAATTACAAATTACAAATTACAAATTACAAAATACCAATTACGAATGACCAATTACGAATGACAAATTATAAATTACAAATTACAAATTACAAATTACAAATGACAAGTCTAAGATCGAATGTCGAATGTCTAAAGACGGGAGACAATCGTTCATCGTTCATCGTTCATCGTTCATCGTTCATCGTTCATCCCTCATCCCTCATCGTTCATCGTTCATCGTTCATCCCTCATCGTTCATCCCTCATCGTTCTTCATAAGCCGTTGCGCCCGTAACAACTCCGCCACGCTCATGGCGAACGAGTATCCGCCGCGTCCCGTAAAAGGCGGATTGGAATCGTATAACTCCGAGATGCTCCCGATGCAATCATTCTGCATTTCGTCCTCCATATTCACCATGATGCGATCGGCAAGCGACAGTCCGCTCATGTGGAAGACTTTCAGATAGGCCTCTATATACGGCCCCAGCAGCCAAGGAAAAGCCATTCCGTTGAAATAGGCCAACTTCTTATCATCGATAGAGCCCGTGTAATGCGGACGAAACTTTTCGCTCTTGGGACTTAACGAACGTATCCCGCAGTTAGTCAGGAGTTCCTTGGTGACATAGTCAATCACCGATTTCTTTTGACGCCTTTCCAACGGCGAATAGTCGAGCGAAACCGCAAAAATCATGTTCGGGCGTACGCTCCAGTCGGCATAATATCCGTCGACATAATCATACAAATAGCCGGCATCGTTCATAAACACGTCCAAAAACGATTTTCGTATTTGCTCGCCCGCATCTTCGAGCGTATCGGCCAGCGCACGGTTGTTGGTCTGTTCGGCTATTTCATGCGTAAACATCACCGCATTATACCACAAAGCGTTAAATTCCACCAAATATCCCGAACGGGGAACGACGGGACGGCCGTCGATGGTCGCATTCATCCAACTGACAGCCGTTTCACGGCCGTAAGTCGAAACCAATCCGGTTGTTCCGTCCACCGCCAGATTGGGGTGCATACTCCCCCGAAGGTATTCCATCGCAGAAAACAAAAAGGTCGCGTATGTATTCAGGAAAGGCTCTTTCCGTTCTTTCCAATATTGTTGTAAAGCCCAGATTACCCACAGCAGCACATCCGGGTCTTCTATTTGCTTTATATTATTCTTCAGCGGGCGGTCGTGCATGAAGTCTTCCAAATGCGGGATCGCCGTATCCATAATCTTTTCGAAATCGTCGGGGCGGTCTACCGACAAGGTGCATCCCGGAAGCGAAATAAACTGGTCGCGCGCCCGCACTTTAAACCATGGATAACCCGCCAGCAGATAGTTTTCGTTGTTTTTGGGGATATAATAAAACTGATGGCTCGAATTTTTCAAGCAGTTATAGAAACTCGATCGCAGCGTTCGTTTGTGAATCTCAAAATCGAATTCTTTTTTCAATGAGCCCGTGTCAACGAATATATCTCCGGCAGAGAAAATAATCTCTTCGTCTTTTTGAATATCCATCTCGAAATACCCCGGCACGTACAGGTCTTCCTGGTAAGTGTCACCCATCTGCATATCCTGTAAGTATTCTATTCCCCGGTACCAGTCGGGGTGGTACACAAAAGAGGGCTTCTTGGTGAACTGCATGAACAACTCGGGGTAGCCCGGATACATGCAGGTACTGATGCCGTTTTCCACCTCGCGATAAGAACGGTCGACCTGATCGTTTTCTTTGGTCAGTTCCGAAGCTTTGCGGAAAGCCAGAAAAGGCTTAAAGCGGATGGTCGTGGGCGAGTGGGCGTCCATCAGCGTATAGCGGATCATGAGGCGGTTTTCTTTCGAAGAGAACATAATTTCTTTCGATAAGACCACCCCTCCCACACGATAGATAGTTTTCGGAACGCTGTCGCAATTAAATTCCCGGATGTATTTATGGCCTTTGGGACTATAGTTGTCGCCCGAATACTTGTGGATGCCCAAGTTAAATTCCGCTCCATGCTGAATGACCGTTTCGTCGAACGACGATAAAATCAGATGGTTTTCGTCATCTAAATAAGGCGCCGGCATGACTAAGAGTCCTTGGTATTTGGTGGTGTTACACCCGGAGATGGAGGTGTTTTGGTAAGCGCCTCGGCGGTTTGTCCTCAATACGTTTCGGTAAAGGGAGTACTCCAGGTTGATCATCAGATCTTTATCGAATTTCAGATAACTCATCGCTAAATGGAATTAGTAATTCATGTGTGTAATATCAAATGTTTCCGCAAGGTAGCAATTAAGAAATTATTGCACAAATAAAATTCCGATAATTTCACATTTTACTTCTTGTGTAGGAATAAAACGTATTTATTCGTATTTTTGTTTTGGAAATAGCGTAAAATAGGGATATCCGGTCCGTCTAACCGCTTTTGAGGGTTGGCGGATGAATATAGCCGGATAAAAAGTATGGGGCGTATGGATAGCATGCATCAATCTTCGGGAATAGACATCGATAAAAAGCGGATGTGGCTGGCGTTGCTTCCGGCCATCGTGATTGTGGTACTTATCGGATTGGCTTTTTTAATGAGCCGGGTGGAAGGGCTTTCTCTCGGGATTTTTCAACAAGGCATTCTTCCGCGGGAGGTGAGGGGATTGCCGGGCATCGTATTTTCACCTTTTGTACATTCGTCCGTGTCCCATTTGTTTTCGAATCTGCTGCCGTTGCTGTTGTTAATAGGGTTCCTGTTTTATTTTTACAATAAAATCGCTTTTCGTTCGTTGCTTTCGCTGTGGTTGTTAAGCGGATTTTTCACCTGGTTAATAGGCCGGCAAGCCTATCATGTCGGGGCGAGCGGATTGGTATTTGCCTTGGTGTTTTTTCTTTTCTTTAGCGGTCTTTTCCGTAAATACATTCCACTCGTGGCCGTATCGATGGTCATTGCATTCATTTATGGAAGCATGGTTTGGAGCATGTTCCCGTTTGCCGAATATGTCGATGCCGACTTGTCGTGGGAAGGGCATCTTTCCGGAGCGTTTGCAGGGCTTATTATTGCGTTTGTCTTCCGCCGTCACGGCCCGCAGAAACCGCCTGTGGAGTGGGAGGAAGAAGAGGATGAAAATGAAGAAGAGGTTAACCCCGAACATTAAGGTACCTAAAAGGATAATATTAAATTGGAAAAGATATGGGAAAGCCATATCTTTGTGCTGTATATAAATACTGAAGACATGGAACGGTTTATCAATCCTTTTTCTGATGTGGGATTCAAAAGAATCTTCGGGCAAGAGGATACCAAAGATTTGTTGATCGATTTTCTGAATGATCTTTTGGTAAATGAGAGAATAATAACGGACATTACCTTCATGGATAAGGAGATTTTGCCGGTGTTTAAGGGCTTTCGTGGTGCAATTTATGATATTTACTGTACCGACAGCAATGGAACTAATTTCATTGTGGAAATGCAGAACGGTTATCAAACCTATTTTCGCGAACGGGCGCTTTTTTTATCTTTCCCACATTATTACCCGCCAAGGGAGTGCAGGAGGAGAATGGCATTTTGATGTTAAGGCGGTTTACGGAGTCTTTTTTATGAACTTCCGGTTAAACAGCATACCGCATAAATTGCGTACAAATGTTATCCTTGCCGACCGTGAAACACATGAACAATTCAGTGATAAATTGCGTTTTATTTTCATCGAACTTCCTTCTTTTACTAAGCAGGAAGACGAATGCGATACAAATTTTGATAAATGGATTTATACACTTAAAAATATGGAAATATTAAAATCAATCCCTTTCAAAGATCACAAGAAGGTCTTTAAGAAACTGGAAAAAACGGTGGACTTAGCTTCTTTGGATACGGAAGAGCGTGAAAGGTATGACGAAAGCATTAAAGTCTATCGTGACTACGTAAATACGATTGATTCCGCTAAAAAAGAAGGTCGAAAAGAAGGTCGAAAGGAAGGTGAAGAGAACAAGCAAATCGAAATTGCCCGAAAAATGAAAGCGGAAGGTCTTTCGGTTGGCGTCATTGCCCGATTGACGGATCTTTCTATGGATGCGATAGAAAAACTGTAGCGGCGAAAACGTTTTCTATTAAAATAAATAGAAAAAGCGTATGGCACTCGAATAGATAACGAAGTCCATACGCTTTTTTTGTCAATACATTATCTATCTTTTTCAATTTCCGCCCGAGGCGACAATCAATGCTAATCCGGTAATAAACAGAATAAACATCCCGATAAGCAGTTGATTGACACTCTTAGGCGATCCCTTAAATTCCTTCCATATAAATACACCCCATAAAGCGGCAATCATCGGCGCGCCTTGTCCCAAAGCATACGATATGGCCGGGCCGGCTTTTCCCGCCGCAATGTAACTGAGTGATGTCCCTATTCCCCAAATAACCCCTCCGAGTATTCCTACCGAATGTGTTTTCAGACTGCCTTTAAAGTACCGGGAATAACTTACCGGTTCTCCTACGAAGGGCTTCCTCATTACAAACGTATTGAAGATAAAATTACTGCCCAAAATACCTAACGAGAAGATAAAAAATGCGCCGTAAGGTGTCAGCATGCCCGGTGTCGGATTCTCCAGATTATTCAAATCCATTGCCGAAGCGACAAACCGGTAAAAGAAAGACATGAGGATTCCCGCACAAATGGCGATGATGATACCCTTCTTTTTCGTCTTGCTTTCCTCCGTTCCCGAACTCTTTTTCCCCGAAGCGATCCCATTCAATATGACAGCAATGACAATGAGGGCCACGCCGAGAAAAAGAATAACAGGGTCACCTTTGGGAGCGCCCAAGTAATTGATGAATACTCCTAATACGAGTGCGAGTCCGACGCCTATCGGAAAAGCGACCGACATTCCCGCAAGTGATATCGAAGCGGAAAGCAAGATATTGGAAGCATTAAAAATAATGCCGCCCAGAAATGCACTCCAAAAATTATTGGAGCTAACCTGGACAATATCGTCGGTAAAGCTACGACCCTGGTCTCCGAAGGTTCCTAACGTAAACCCGGAGATGAGCGAGAGCAGTACGATACCGATGACATAGTCCCAATAGAACAATTCGTACCGCCACGTTTTGGCGGCTAACTTCTGCGTATTGCCCCACGATCCCCAGCATAGCATGGTGATAACGCAAAGCAACACGGCGAACGGATAATTTTGTACGATAAACATATGATTTATTTTAGATTAATACATTTGGTTTACTTTGAATGCTCTTTTCCTATTATATTTTCAATTTCGTGTTGATAAGGTGCCGAGTTTTGTGCACCCAACCGCGTAACCGAAAGGCTGCTTACTAGGCAAGCATATTCAACGGATTCTTTTATACTTTTGCCGTTGGCTAATGCAACAACGAATGCTCCGTTGAATATATCTCCGGCAGCAGTCGTATCAATTGCTTTCACTTTTGGAGCCGGAATTAATAAATGCTCATTTTCATTCATAAAATAAGCGCCTTTTGCCCCAAGGGTAATAATAACATTTTCCACTCCTTTTTTTATCATCGTAGCGGCTCCCTGTGCCGCCGATTCTTCGCTTTGAACACGAATCCCGGTCAGGTATTCGATTTCAGTTTCATTCGGGGTGATAGCAAAAAGTTTAGGCAGGGCTTTATCGGATATCTGATGAGCGGGTGCCGGATTAAGAATGATTTTTTTCCCGCTGTTTCCGGCATAGTCGATAATATACTCTACTGTTTCAATTGGAACTTCCAATTGCATTAATATAATATCGCTCTCATCTATTAAAGATGACAAGTTCATGATATCTTCCACTGATAAATGCTTGTTGGCTCCGGAAGCCACTGTAATCGAATTCTCGCCCTGTTTGTCGACATTAATTAGAGCTACGCCGGTTGACGAAGAGTTATTCATCAATACCCCTTGGCAATCAATCCCTTCTTTCTGATACAACGCTGTAAGTTCTTTCCCGAAATCGTCATTTCCCACTTTCGTAATAAAAGCGACCTGCCCTCCTAAACGCGCCGCTGCAACAGCTTGATTAGCGCCTTTTCCTCCGGGATTTTTAAGAAACTTGTTGCCTATTACCGTTTCACCGGGCTTGGGTAGTTTTTTCGTGTGAATTACTAAATCAATATTGGAACTTCCTACAACTAATATTTTTTGCATATATCTGTTTATTCTCGTATTTGAATGTTTATCTGGAGGGGGTATTTGAATAGATTATCGCTTCCGTTGCGGTAACCTGAGCATCGGATCTCGGATTGAGCCATTTGAATGTGAGGGTATGTTCACCCATCGGTAATTGATATTGCCAGAATAAATCAACCCGGCGTGCATTCGACGACGATACCGGTAGTTCAGCTGTCTCGGCCAATACATTATCTATGTACATTTCCACTTGTGCAATATAGTTAGCATCGGCACATTGCACCGATCCTTTTAAAACGATTCCGATTCCCTCGAAATTCACACTGAAGCCTTCCGAAATGGTTTGGTTAACGGGTTTTTTCTCTATAGGAAAATGTCCTTCGAATGATTTTTCATAAGCTACCGCAGTCGGTTGCTGACAATTGATTATGACTTGATCTCCATCTGTTTTGCCTTCTTGTTGTTCTACGACAAGTAATGCATGTTTAAAACCGATTTCGTAGATATCATTCAATGAAATATCGGTATATTCAAAGTCCCGGTCTTCTATTTCGTATAAACTTTCTTTCCATTTTTCGGGGATTTGGCTGTAGCCTATCATTGTACCCAATACGCCTGCAACAGTCGCCGCATTGCAATCAGAGTCCTGTCCGCAACGAGCTGCGATATCAATCGTTTTAAAAAAATCTTTCTTTCCGTACAAAAGGCCTATTGCCACATAAGCGCTGTTAATTTTGGCATCAATATTAAAAGGAACAAATACGCCGTCGGGACATCCTATCTCCGAACTCCATTTCTTTTCACATTCGAACCAATTTCTTTTCCAATCGTCCGGAAATTCCTCGTACCAACTGATTGCGTCATTCACGCATTGATAAAAAGAACTTTCTGGAGGAATCGTTTTTAATGCTTCTTTCACGACAAATTCCATATCGTCCGAAATAAAAGCCAATGAGTATAAAGCGGCTACAAATACGCCGCCATACCATCCGTCTCCGTGATTCATGATATGTCCTGTCTTATCCGTAATCTGAGAAGCCGTATTGGGCATTCCCGGAGACATTAATCCGGCAAAATCGGCCTCAATTTGAAAATCGATATCATCCGCATGGGGATTATTCAACCAATGGCCGGATTCGGGAGGCCTCAGCCCTTGCAAGATATTGTAGCGCGCGGCCTGATTGGCATGCCATAGCGGATACGGAGCATGTGCGAATGCAATCGCAAAAGAATCTGCCGGAGCTTCTAATCCCAAACGCTCAAAAACTTCTACAAATGTGAGGTTCACGTATATATCATCATATAAGCCCGGGAAATTGTCATAATACCATTTCACTCTGTCTTTATTCCAAATAATGGGTACGTAATCCTGAATCATTGTTCCGTTATAAAGAAACTCGACGGGGCCTCCATAGGTACAACCGATTGTTTTTCCTGCCCATCCGCCTTTTATTTTATCTTTCAGTGTTTCTTTCGTTAATGTGACGGTATCAGGGATCCGTTGATTTTTATTCCTTTTCTCTGTGGAAGAACAAGCCACTCCTGCACCTAATAGAATGGCGATAAAAATAGCTGCCAATACTTGTTTTTTCATAAATTCTTTTTTTATAATTTTAGTTAGTAGCATCTTGCGCATTGAGTTTGGCTGATTCGCCTCCCATGCAATTATAGGCGGATATTTCATACAAATGTTTCCGGCCTTTCATGCTTTTTTTATCGATAAATTCGTTTTTATATTTATTCTTACTGTCCAATGGTCTGTTCCCGATTAATTCTCCGTCTCGGTAGATATAATATCCGGTAATCGTTGAGGTATCATCAGGCGCCTTCCATTCCAGATAAGTGTCCTCTCTTTCCGTTTTGACAATTATCTCTGATACTGCGGGTGGCGGAAGTATGTCGGGAAGTTGTCCATTCTTGAAATACTGTAAGTAAGCCTTGTGATATTGTTCGTTCACAATATTCGGGCTATAATAATGACTATAAGCGAAAGTGATGATTTTGCTTACATAGGGACTTGCCAGTCGCATTTGTTCTACAAATCGATTTAATGGAGCAGGAACCCAAAATTGTTGATCAAAAGTTTCCGCATCAGACCAGAATAAAAGGCCGGGTTTTGTATTCACCGCGTGATTTAATTCCCCAAACCATTCGGGGATCATTTCCTTGTTTAACCCTCCGGCGCCTACGCAATCTTGTGGAGCAAAAATATCTCCGGATTGAAAGTGTGCTTTTGAAAAGACATATTCCCATAATTGAGCGTATTCTTTTGCCGTTCCTATACGGTAATTCATAAAAGGACATAACATAAAAGGCATGTCAGGACTGACGGCATGCAGATGCTTCAAGTTAATATTTAAAGCATTTACAAGAGCATCTTTATATTCTTTTTGAGATAATTGGTCGATATTGGCTACCTCCCATACCCAATACCAACCGTACATCGTTTTTCCATAGCGCTTTTTATATTTTTCAATCAATTCATCTGCAACTCGATTACCTATCTCCATTTGTTGTAAGAGCCAGTCTTCGTCATAATTTCCTTCCCACCATCTTTCATGGAAGTTCAGTCCTAAGAAAACCTTTAAACCAGCTTTTTGAGTATTGCGAAGACACATTTCGACTAAATCCTTTTCGGCATTTTTCTTTGTTGTTAAGTTGCTCGGATAGGGGCTTTTTATCACATTATCTTTTCCGGTGTGTAAAGTCGGTCCGAAAATAAGATACTGCATGCCGGCTTCTTTTAATGCTTTCAATTCTTTTTGCCATTGTGCATCGTTCCAGTTAGCGACTAAATGGTCTTGGATGAAAGTTCCTTGAGAAGTGGGATAATTATCAGCCGTTAGTTTTTGTTCGAAGGTATAATCAAAGAATTTTCCTGACAGCGTTCGGATATACGTATCGAATCTCCTTTCATTTTCATAGAGATCAATAACGCGAGCGCCTCTTTCAAGTATTTCCTTATATGCAGAAACGTAACCTGTTTTTCTGCCATATGCCAAACAAATCTTTCCTTCGGGAGCGACGATATAATCGTTGTTATGATCATGTCCCACAAATGTTCCCATCACATCTTTATTTTCGATGAAAGAAGTGATCAATCCGCTGTTTAAAACAGGAGAACAGACTTGTTCGCTTTTATTTCCCAATGTATAATCAAGATGCCTGGCTATTTCATATTCGGGAGTAGGGATATGGAAAAAAGCGAGCGAAGGTACGATTTTTCCGTTCTTTCGGGTGACTGTTTTGCTTTGCTGCCGATACCATTGGATCTGACTGTTTTTTATCCAATCATACGTCCCGAGCGTTTTATCCTCCGGATACGAATGAGAATCGAACAAATAGATTATCCAATTATCATTTTTCTCATCGTCGGACGAACCGATTCTCAATGTGCAATTTCCGTACCCATCAATATCTTTATCAGCATCATAAGTCATATTGTAGGGCGTATTCTTCAGAAATTCCATTACTTGAGATTTGCTCATATCCGCTTCTACATCATGATTACCGAAAGTCACTGCAAAAGGAGTTTTCGTATGGATCATCGGCTGGATAATTTGTTTCCATCCTTCGAGAGCACCCTTAGATATAACGATATCTCCTGTTATAATGACCAAATCAGGGCGTTCCAACGTAATTAATTTTTCCATAAGAAACACAGTGCTATCATTATATTCCGTATACTCCTTTCCACTTGTCCAATGCAGATCGGTGAATTGCATAATTCGAAACTTACCATCGTGGAACTGTAATGCAGGTTGTATCGAATACGTATTTTCCGAAAAAATAAATGCTATTATAAGTATAATTAATTTTGTAACTTTCATCAATACTTTTCAATTAATCTTTGGGAACTATTCGAAAATTATCTAAGCAGAAATCTTGATCTTCTGCGGTTGTCGATTGCAAATTTATATACATATTGTTATTTATTGTCGTAGTTGAAGAAAAGTCCCAATTATCCAAATCAATAGTCACCGTTTTCCATTCTTTTTGGGTGTCAAATGGAGCTGGTTTCCATAGATACACAACATTTGCTGGAGAAGCAGCGAAACTGATGGAAAAAAAAGTTTTTCCATATGGTTGAAACGTCAGTATCTCGAATTTAAGTTGGTATTTTGTGATATTTTGAGAGTTAAAAATACTTTTGTCTTTTATTAATTCATTCGGCGTGAAATGTATCATATAGTTGAAAGTCGTTTTTCCTTTGAAATGAAAATATTTTCCATTAATCGACAAGCTATCTGGCCCTGCTGTCAGGTTCGTATTTGTCCAGAATCCCTTATTATCGAAGGTCATTATTTGGTAACTTCTTGTATCACGATATAATCCCAGCACTTTCACTTTTTCTTTCGATAAAGGATTTGTTATGCTGACAACGGTCTCATCAGGAGTTTTATCCGGAACTTTTACATAAAGTTTCTCTTTTTCAACTTTATAAATGAGAGATTCAAGTTCTCCAAAATTGACTGTCATAGTTGTGTCAAATTTATATAGATCAAAATTGTCTCCCAGTATTATTACAGAATCTCCCGGTAAGGTAAATTCATTAGAAAGTCCCTTGACAAGTAATTCAGGAGTTTTAATGACAAAATGCTGTGAAGCATTACCCTGAGGGGTGATGATTGTGATTAAATTATTTACATCTTCCGGTAATTTTCGTGGAATTTGGAATGTTATTTCATTTTGGGATATATAAACATCATTCAATTTTAAAGAAATATCATTCAGTAAAATTTGTTCTATATCATAGAAATTCGTTCCTGATACCGTTATCCAATCATTTAATGCGGCAGTAGTTATTGCTTCTGATTTTGTCGTCGTTGTTACTTCAAATATGGATGGTTGTCCATATTCTTCTGTTTTTTCTTGACAGGAAATATTTATAAGTAACAAAGAAATAAAGATGAATAGATAAATTATTTTTTTCATAATGTCGCTATTATTACCAACCTGGATTTTGAGTGAGTTCTTTATTGGCATTTATTTCATCCGTGGGAATCGGATAAAGTAAATGTTTCTCTTGTCTTCTTTTTAATAGGTTATTTTCGTCAATGTCAATTGAATTCATTACATCTAAATAGATTCCCCAACGAATTAAATCCCATTTTCGAATGCCTTCAAGTGCAAATTCTTTTGCCCGTTCTTCTAGCACTAAAGACCGGAAATTAATAACATCGTTTTCCATTTCGGACAAAGGAGATGCATTATTTCTCATTCTTATTGCGTTTAGCGCTTGTCGTGCTGTTGGAGTAACACCATTTAATTCATTTTCTGCTTCCGCATAGGTCAGAATAATTTCTGCCATTCTTAAAAACGGCCAATGAAAATCAGCATAATTACTTTCAGGCTTGTTCGTTTGATTGAATTTTGTTAATCTGGCAGTAGCCGGATACCCTACTTTATATTTCTCATTTCCTGCATAATATTCATCAATATCATTATTGATTCTTTGTTTTAGCCTGACTTTACTACTGTCTGACTCCGGATAATAAAACCAAGTGCCAGAATAATAGCATCGGTGAACCACACCTTTCGTGATACGATAATCCTGATCTTCAAATAATTTATACCAATGATTAGTCGGATAATAGTATCCGCCACTTAATCCGCTTTCTGATGTATCATGATCGTTACGTCCATAAAAATTATAAGCTACGTAATTATAGCAATTATCTAAATCAACCTGTAAACTCCATATATGTTCTTTACTGTTTACATTTTTATTTCCCCATATTTGATCATAAGGAAGCAACTGAAAATATCCATTTGTAATAACTTCAAGAGCTTTGTCTTTTGCTAATTGAAAATATTTCTTAGAATCAATTCCTTCAATTCCTTTTACTTCCCTTTTTTTTAAAATCAGTTCAATGGGAACTTTATTGGTTGCGGGGCCGCCCGAAACTTTTACTATTGTATTTTCCGGCATGGCGCAAGAAGCTAATGTTAAGTACACTTTTGCTAACATACCTCTTGCGGCATCTTTAGAAATCCGCCCCACTTCGTATCTTTTATCGTTCGGATCAAATAAAAGTTTTTCTGCTTCTTTGAGGTGTTCAATAGCATACTCATACCCATCCATTGCTGAACTGCGGGGTTGTTGTGGGCTTTCGCCCCCGTTTATTCCTCCGTTTTTCCAAATAACAATATTGCCGAATCTACGGGCTAAACAGAAATATGCCCAACCTTTTAAGAAATAAACCTGTCCTTTATAATTATTTAGTCTCTCCATGTCATCTTCTGAGTCAAATGACATGGCATTTAAATACTTTAAAGCAACATCACACCGATGTATTAATACATAAGGGCCATACCAAGTATTATTGGTATTATCCAGCCAGTTTCCCGCACCGATTTTACCCACAGCCCAAGAAACTCCGGTAAAGTAATCATCGTCTTGTGTTTCATTTGTCCAATATGAGCCCCATAAAAAATAGTAATCTTGAGAAAGCGTGCTTAGACATCCCGTAGTCCAATAGCTTGCATTTGTTAACGAACTGGATTTAATCGCATCGTAACCTACAAAATCATGGTTTTTTTCATCCAATAAATCAGAGCAGGCAATTAAGCATAATCCGTAAAATAGTATATTTATATATTTTATTTTTCTCATAACTTATTATTTTATAAAAGATTTCATCTTAAATACTTATCAATAAGATTTTTGTTTTTCAAAATGTACATTTTATACCAAAAGTAACTGTTCTGGAAGTAGGATAAGCACTTAAGTCAACGCCCCTTCTTGTAGGATCACTCCCGAAAATACTTACTTCTGGATCATACCAGCTATACTTAGTCCATGTAGCTAAGTTGGTAACATTGCAATATACATAGATGTTATCTACATTTTTTAAAGGCGCTTTTATTCTGTAGCCTATGTTGACGTTTTTTAAACGGATATAAGATCCGTTTTCTATCATTTTATCGGAAAATAGATTACGACGATTCATAGATGAACTTAAAATTCCCCATTCCGGTTGTAAGCCGGGTGTCAAACTGTAATTGCCATTGGAAAAGTCTTCTGGAATCCACCTTGAATCATATACCGATTTCGGTATATTCCTTGAAAAACCGTAGTCACTATTCATCCGATACCAATAAGTGTTGACAAGGTCATTCCCCACATTTCCTTGTAAAAAGAAACTGAAAAACAGATCTTTCCACTCAAATGTATTTGTAATACCAAATGTGTAATCGGGATTAACGTCACCGATAACTGTTCTGTCGGTAGGTGATATCGATGTTGGATCATTATCCAAGTTTTTATATTTTGGCTGTCCAATCATTGATTTTATAACAGCCTCTGCTTTATCTGCATATGCGGGATCATTTCTCACCTCAGCTTCATTGTCATAATATCCATCAAATTTATAGCCCCATAGTGTTCCAATCGGCATTCCGTTGCGTTGGATGTAAATATCATCCATATTCCAACCGATCGATGACGCAAATTGATCCCCCGGGAGATCGAGTATTTTATTTCTGTTAAATGAAATATTCCCTTCTAAAAGCCATGAAATCGGTTTCTCCTCAAGAATTAAAACGCCCAAAGTTAACTCAAGGCCCTTATTTATCATTGTTCCTACATTAGATCTCATCGTGGTAAATCCGGTACTTAATGGAATTAAAACACTTTGAAGTAAGTCTGTTGTCTTTTTATGATAAATCTCCGCAGTAAAATTGAGCCTATTTTTAAATATTCCTAAGTCTATTCCGGCATTATATTGGTGAGTCGTTTCCCATTTTAGCAAGGGGTTCGTAGGCCCTCCATATATTGCATCTGCATATCCTGGATAAACACTGCCATTAACGACGGCTTTATTAGTGCTTAATCTTGCTTGGGTCGCGTATGCTGCTATGCCTTGATTTCCGGTTGTTCCATAGGAAACTCTCAGTTTCAGGTTATTGAGTATTTCAATATCCTTTAAAAAAGCTTCTTCTGAAGCCCGCCAAGCTAGTGCATAGGATGAGAATGAAGACCATTTATTTCCCTTAGCAAATCGACTAGAGCCATCTTCTCTAAAAGAGGCTGTTAATAAATATTTGTCTTTTAATGTGTAGTTTACACGTCCTAAATAAGACATTAATGCATATTCTCCTTTTGAACTGCTTACTTTAGGAACATCAAGCCCGTCACCAATACTATTATATCCTATTAAGTCATTAGGAAAGTTTTGTGTTCTATTATATTTACTTCCGTAAATACTGTTTTCATACGTCCAGCCTAAAACAGCATTTAATTTATGTGCTTCTGCGAATTCTTTATTAAAAGATAAAATCGATTCTAAGGCGAGAGAATTCCAATAGTTATCGCTCCTGATAGCATATCCATTTGTCGGCTTCTTACCTGTTTGAGTGGAGCGCGGGTAGTACGCATCTCTGTCGTTCTTAGAATAGGCAAGCCCTATATTTTGACGGAATGATAAATAATCTGAAAACTTTATAGAAATGTAATTTGAATTGGAAAACCTCAAATTTGTTTTATCGTTTTGTGTAACACGAACAGCAGTATAAGGATTAGAGGCTCCATTCCAATCTTCAAAGTTTGTTACATTATCGTATCCGGGAATGTAAACATCTCGAGCGGGGTTAAAAATGAGTGCATTATATACGATCCCCATATCATCTGTACTCGTATTAGCCAAGGCGCTTTTTGATCTCACAAACGACGCCTTACTTCCAATCTCCAACCATTTTTTTATATTCCGAGTTATGTTAACATTAAAGCTATAGCGTTCGAAATTTGAATTAACAATAATCCCATCCTGATCTAAATAAGAAAAAGACAGGTAATGACGTCCTAAATCATTCCCTCCTCCGATAGATAGTGCATAATTTTGAGTGATGGCTGTCCTATATATTTCATCTTGCCAATTTGTCTGCACTGCACGACCAGTCTTAAAATCTATAGGAGAGGGATGGTAAGTGGAATCGTTTGGATTTTTAGCGTTATACGACCAATATCCTTCTTGTGGATATGCAGGAGCAGAATCACCCCCTTCGTAAAAATTTTTATTGGCTATTGCCTCATTTCTCATGTTCGCATAGTCATATCCATCGAGCATTTCTATTTCTCTTGTGATTGATGAAATTCCAATAGACGTGGAAAACTCTACTTTATCTACTCCTGATTGCCCTTTTTTTGTTGTTATTAGAACAACTCCATTGGCTCCTCTGGCACCATAAATTGCCGTTGCTGAAGCATCTTTTAAAATTTCTACAGAAACAATGTCTTGGGGCGGAATTTCCGATAAAGGATTACTTGCTTGATTTTCTGATGTTGTTCCTTGAGGAATTTCACTTACTATCCAAGGAATTCCATCAACAATATATAACGGTTCGCTATTTATCAGTGAATTCGAACCTCTAATTTGGATACTTACTCCTCCCCCGGGTGCTCCGTCATTATTCGAAAGATTCACCCCGGCAATTTTTCCTTGTAATGCTGTAGTAATACTTGTCGGATCTGATTTTTCAATATCTTCTAATCGTAGAGATCCTACAGAACCCGTCAAATCCCGCTTTTTAACAGCTCCATAGCCTATCGTCACAACCTCATTTAATAGTTGGCTTTCCTCTATCATAATTATGTTTAGGAACGTTTGACCATTAAGGGAAATTTCTTGAGTTTCAAACCCGAGATACGAGAATTCGAGGATTGAGTTCGCTTCAGGAACGGTTATAACAAATTCTCCCTTTCCATCAGTAATCGTTCCCTGTCGGGTATTTTTGATAATCACATTTACGCCAATCAATATGCTCCCTTTTTCATCGCTTACTTTTCCTTTAACCATTGTTTGGGCATGCCCCAAAAAGTTGAATAGAAAAATCATCGTTATCATGAGTAGTGAACGTAATTGCCATGTGTGTGAAAAAATTAAGCGTATATATTTTTTTCTCATGTCTATTGAAAATAAAAAATCAACTGAATAATAAGTTTATAATATTTCTTCCGCAACTTGATTGAAGTAATCGATCGATTGCTTTATTTGCGGTAAATTGTTCTCCCAGTCGGCTTCATATTCTATCGTGAAATAGCCCTTGAAATGTTGC
>ENA-UOOM01001840-UOOM01001840.1-fermentation-metagenome-genome-assembly--contig:-NODE-1840-length-19146-cov-5.208423_pt1 | contig 19146 bp, 14 predicted proteins | sample MGYA00245781_ERZ724031 | MGnify/ENA primary metagenome ERZ724031 (study PRJEB28704, sample SAMN03018317) | fermentation metagenome | biome: anthropogenic terrestrial biome; feature: soil; material... | reverse complement strand
ACTACATTAGGGCGAATGGTAAATGTATTAGGAGAACCAATTGATGGAAAACCTCCTGTCAAAAGCAAAATGAAATACCCTATTCATCGCCCTGCACCATCCTTTGAAGAGCAACAAACAGAGCCAGAGATTTTAGAAACTGGTATTAAAGTAGTAGATTTGATTGCTCCTTATACTAAGGGTGGTAAGATTGGCTTATTCGGTGGAGCAGGTGTAGGTAAGACTGTTTTAATCCAAGAATTAATCAATAATATAGCGAAAGAACATGGGGGACTCTCTGTTTTTGCTGGAGTAGGTGAGCGAACGAGAGAGGGAAATGACCTCTATTATGAAATGATTGAATCAGGCGTTATCGAGAAAACAGCCTTATGTTTTGGTCAAATGAATGAGCCTCCTGGAGCGAGAATGAGAGTTGGTCTAACAGGACTTACTATGGCAGAGTATTTTAGGGAAGAAGCAGGTCAAGACGTTCTCCTGTTTATCGACAATATATTCCGTTTTACTCAAGCAGGTTCAGAAATTTCTGCTCTTTTAGGAAGAATGCCAAGTGCGGCAGGATATCAGCCTACTTTGGCTACAGAAATGGGCGCATTACAAGAGAGAATCACTTCTACTAGTAGAGGATCCATCACCTCTGTACAGGCAGTATATGTTCCAGCGGATGACTTAACAGACCCGGCTCCAGCGACAACATTTGCGCATCTAGATGCTACAACGGTACTAAGTCGATCTATCGCAGAAAAAGGAATTTATCCAGCTGTAGATCCTCTTGATTCAACATCTAGAGCATTGGATCCTAAAGTTGTAGGTGAAGACCATTATCAAACAGCTAGGGAAGTACAAGAGATACTACAAAGGTACAAGGATCTGCAGGATATTATAGCTATACTAGGTATGGATGAACTGTCTGACGAAGATAAGATTATCGTTAGCCGTGCTAGAAAAGTAGAACGATTCCTGTCACAACCTTTCCATGTAGCAGAGCAATTTACTGGTTTTGAAGGTAAATATGTGCCTATCTCTGAAACGATTAGAGGTTTCCAAGAAATTTTACAAGGAAAACACGACGATCTACCAGAAGCAGCATTCTTACTTGTTGGAACCATTGAAGATGCTGTGAAAAAAGCTCAATCAATGAAAGCATCGAAATGAGGCTAGGATAATATGGCATTTAACTTACAAATCATTGCGGTAGATCGAGTTTTTTTTGAAGGGGAAGTAGGCAAAATCATCCTAAAAGGTACTGAAGGAGAATTGGCTGTATTACCCCACCACACCCCTCTAACTACAACCCTAGCGGAAGGTGAAATAAAAATATTTCTTGAGGATAAAACAAAAAAAAGTGCAAGCTTAATGGGCGGATTTGTAAAAATCGGAAAAGATAAAACTGTGATTTTAACTGAAGCAGCAGAATGGCCTGGTGAGATTGACGTAGACAGGGCATTAGCTGCAAAGGAAAGAGCAGAGAAAATGCTAAAAGATTCTAATGCAAATCAAGCTAGAGCAATGGCTGCCTTAAGAAGAGCTCTCGTACGATTAGATTTAACGGAAAAGTAATTGCTTTTACTTCTAAAAGGATATTGTGTGTTAATATTCTTTTAGAAGTATTTTTTTTGATGAATTACTATGCAATTCTTTGTAGGGCCTTTCTGCGAAAATTTACTTAAGAGCAGGTATTCTTATAAAAAATATGATACTATTGTAGATGATTTTAAGAAAGAAATTCATTTTTAGTTGTTTGAAGACGCAGTTATGGTACAAAGTAAAAATCAGGGGGATATTTTATGGGAGGTTATAATAAAAAAGTATATATATCAGTAGCCGTGTATACATTGATTGTCGGTTTATCATTTATGTTCTTAAAAATTGCTTTAGAGTCAGCAGATCCAATTGATTTATTAGCATATCGATTTTCAGCTGCATTTATAGGTCTTTTCATTGCGTATGGATTTAGATGGATTAAGGTTGAATTTAGCAAAGAAAGAATGATAAAAATCATCCCCATATCTCTATTTTATCCTTTGGGCTTTTTTTCGTTGCAAGCATTTGCTCTTCAATATATTTCTTCCGCAGAAGGAGGCATTTTACTAGCTGCATCTCCTATATTTACATTAATTCTAGCAACTTACTTTTTAAAAGAGAGGACGACGATTTTTCAGAAGTTTTCAATTTTAATATCTGTAATAGGTGTAATGTATATAGCGATAAATAAGGGGGTTAATCTAGAATTTAATAATTTAAAAGGCACCATTTTAATGCTATTAGCAGCTTTATCTACATCTAGCTATAGCGTTATGGCAAGAAAGATGAGGAAGGACTTTAGCCATCTCGAAATAAGCTCTATTATGATTTTAATTGGTTTTATTGCTTTTAATGTGTTGTCTGTAGGTAAACATATCACGAATGGTACATTAAGTGATTTTTTCGTACCTTTATCAAATCTTAGTTTTATAATATCTATAATGTATTTAGGTGTACTTTCTTCTTTAGGAACATCCATTATGAACAACTATATTTTATCTAAAATAGAAGCCTCTAAAATGGGCGTTTTCGCTAATCTGTCTACGGTTATTACAACCATTGCAGGAGCAGTGTTCTTAAAAGAAACAATTGTATATTATCATATCATAGGCTCCATTCTTATTGTAGGAGGAGTCTTAGGAGTTCATTTTTCAGATAAAAAATAGTGTGGATTAAGAGAAGACTAAGTATTTGCTTTATTTTGCAAATGCCTAGTCTTAAAGAAGTAGTAACTAGAGCAAAAGAAAAATTCTATTATTTAAAGACCATAATATGCTTATCATTATTTCTTTTAATAGTAAAATGACCTTAAAGGAGTACCCTAATACTAGTGACTAAAGACTAAAGTGTCCAAGCACTTTTTATAAATGTGACAACAAATTTTCATCAACTAAAGTCATATAGACTTTATACAAGTGGTCTGCCATTCGTTCCATGTGACCAATTAAATCTACAAATATGGCTCCAGATTCTACATTACATATATCGTTTTCAAGTCGTTTGATGTGATTATCAAGTAGTGCGTTATAAAAGGAATCTGCTTGATCTTCTAATCTCTTCATTTCATCTACCTTAGAGTAATCACGGTTTTCAATACTATCTATAGTGATAGAAATCATTGTTGTTAAAATATTTTTATATACATCTATTTCTTTTTGTGATAGTTCTGAAAAAGGTAATTGTTTATCAACTTTGGTGCTGATATTTTTTAAGTATTCTATGGTACGATCTCCAACTCGTTCGATATTATTAATGGAATTTATAAAGGCTGGTATCATAGCAGAATATTGATTCGTAAGTCCTTGCTTTGATATGTCTACTACAAAGGATGTAATATCAATTTGTATCTTGTTTAAGATATCTTCATCTTTATTAATTTCATCCAAGCATTTCATGCTATTTTCATAAAGAGCAGTAAGGGATTTATCGATCATATGCTTGACTATGTCTAGTGCTCTAAGTGTCTCCTGCAATGTAGCCTGAAATGCCGCTACTGGCGAAGTTAAAAGATTTTTGTCTAAGTGTTCAAATGTGTCTTCATTCTTATCTACAATTATTTTTTCTAAAAATGTAACATATACTTTATGGAATGGCAAAAACACCAATGCACTTACTACATTAAATACAGTATGAGAGTTGGCAATTTGAAGCCCAATTTCTGAACTGCCATACATAATTTGAGTAAAGAACTCTATGAGGTTGATAAAAGGTCCAATTAGAATTGCACAGATCGCAACGCCAATAATATTGTATAAGGTATGTGCCCAAGCGGTTCTTCTAGCATTAATATTACCAGTTGCACTGGCTAACTGAGCAGTAATACATGTACCGATATTATCTCCAAGCATAATGGCAATTGCACCAGGTAAGGTGATAACACCTGCCTGTCCTAACATGAGCACTAAACCAACGGTAGCACTACTACTATGAACCATAGCAGTGGCAACTGCACCTAGTATAATCCCTATTATAGTAATAGAGGCATAATCTTGGAAGAACAATCGGATGGACTCGCTTTCTTGAATAAACGGAACACCTGAGTTTAAAATCTTTAAGCCTAAAAACATTATGCCAAATCCCATGATGGCACTGCCTATATTTTTAATAACGTCTTTCTTTGCAAAATAAGATATAGCAAAGCCTAGACCTAAAACAGGTAAAGCTATTTCTGTAAGTTTAAATTTAAAACTAAATGCCATGAGTTGGGCTGTAACAGTGGTACCAATATTGGCACCATAGATAATTCCAATAGCTTGAGATAGGTTCATTAAACCAGAATTAACAAAGCCGACAGTTAATACAGTTATAGCCGTACTGCTTTGAACGAGTACAGTCGTTGCAATACCCACAAAAAAAGCGCTCCAGATATTTCCGGTTAGAACAGACAATATTTTTTTCATTAGTTTTCCAGAAGCTCTCTCTAAGCCGTCTCCCATCATGTCCACTCCATACATGAGAAGGGCGGTCCCACCGATAAGACCAAAAATAAATTCTATCATTCATTTCCTCCTAAATTATTTTGCATTGTTTACAAATGCGTGTCGAGTTTAGTAATAATATGTAATAAATACAGAATCATTTTATATTAAGTGCCATTGTTCTGCAATGAATATTTTCATAGAATCAAAATAAAACATCTTGAAATTTACAATTTTATTATATTAGTAATCTTATTGGATATGAAGTCTTTATATTCTTTATATTATTACAAATAATTAGAAAACCATAGAATTACTTAATAAATTAGTGTATAATTATTGGGTGAAATCAAGGGTTGGATTCCCTTATACGTCACCATTTTGTATATAAGGACGGTTTTTCGTGTAATAGACGAGGGAAGCCGTCTTTCGTTTCGTTTAGCGAAAAGCTGAATGTGGAAAGGAAAAACTCACCGAAGGTGACAAAACTTCCGCTTTACGCTTTCAGCGCTTTTAGAATGAAGTAACATTTAGAAACTGCTAAAGCCAGTAACAAGGCGTGGAAGTCGCTTACTATATATAAAATATAAAAGAATCGAGGATGAAAAATGGACAATAAAAAATTAGCTGAATTGCTTTTTCCAGAAATAACAAAGTCAATATCTTATTACGAAGATACTGTATTTCCTAATAGAAATTTAAGTGAGAGGGCGAAAGTTACACGATTGGCGCCAAGTCCAACAGGTTTTATTCACTTAGGAAATCTTTATGGAGCTTTTGTAGACGAACGCTTGGCTCATCAAAGCCATGGCGTATTTATGCTTCGCATAGAAGATACAGATGAAAAAAGAAAAGTAGAAGGTGCTGTAGAAACCATCATCTCCTCCTTAGAGTATTTTGACTTAAAGTTTGATGAAGGCGCTACAATTGATGGAGAAATAGGGAATTATGGACCTTATTTTCAAAGCCATCGAGGAGAAATCTATCAGACTGTCGCCAAGTATTTAGTAGAAATAGGTAGAGCCTATCCGTGTTTTTGCTCAGAAGAGGAATTGGCAGAAATCAGAAAACAACAAGTAGAAGAAAATGTGAACACAGGTTACTACGGTAAATGGGCAAAAGACCGAGATTTGACTTTAGAACAAATTACAGAACATCTAAAGAACAATAAACCATATGTTCTGCGCCTAAAATCCATGGGGAAAGAAGAAGACACCTTTGAAATAGAAGATGCCATTAGAGGTAAACTTACAATACCTGTAAACAATCAAGATATCGTCATCTTAAAGGCTAACGGCATTCCTACTTATCATTTTGCCCATGTTGTAGATGATCACCTAATGAAAGTTACTCATGTAGTAAGAGGTGAAGAGTGGCTTTCTACTTTACCGATTCACTATGAGTTGTTTACTTTATTAAAGTGGGATTTGCCAGTGTATTGCCATACAGCTCATTTAATGAAGATGGATGATGGAGTGAAGAGAAAGCTTTCTAAGAGAAAAGATCCTGAATTAGGGCTAAACTATTACAAAAGTCTAGGTTATCATCCTGCATCGGTAAGAGAGTACTTGATGACGATTTTAAACTCAAACTTTGAAGAGTGGAGAATTGAAAATCCAGAGAAGAATATTAATGAGTTTGAATTTACTCTAAGCAAGATGAGTAATTCAGGAGCTTTATTTGATTTAGACAAACTGAATGACATTAGCAAAAATGTTATGCTTAAAATACCAGCAGAAGAAATTTACGAATTTTTCCTACAATGGGCTAAAGAGTACAAGGGCGATATCGTAGCGTTATTGACTGCTCACAAAGAAGAGGTTGTAAAATTATTATCTGTTGGAAGAGAAGATCGCAATCCACGTAAAGATTTAATCTACTGTAAGCAAATTCTTGAATTTATCTCTTATTACTTTGATGAATTCTTTAAAGTGGAAGACCCTTATCCTGAAAACATGGATGAATCTGAAGCAAAGATGCTTTTAAGAGCTTATTTAGATACCTATAACCACGGTGACGATCAAAGTGAGTGGTTTGCTAAGATTAGAGAAATTGCTGTAGCCAATGGATACGCTGCAAAACCAAAAGACTTTAAGAAAAACCCAGATCAATACAAAGGTCATGTAGGCGACGTAAGCACTGTTGTTCGACTAGCGATAGTAGGCAAAGCAATATCTCCAGATGTGTGGTCTATACAGCAGATCATGGGTGAAAATCGGGTTATGAAGAGATTAGAAAAGGCAATTGGATAAATAGGTGGTAAGGTGGTAAGGTGGTAAGGTGGTCAGCAAAACCTCCTCTCGCCTTCGGGTGAGGTAAAGACCTAAGCGCTTACCCCACGTCATCCAGAACGAAGTGAAGGATCCGTGCGAATTAACTACAAGAATTCACAGTATGTAAACTCTGATAATTCATTTATAGAATGATAGAACAAAAAAGTAACACTGGCGCATACTCGAAAGAATGTGAGATCCTTCGTCTCAAGCTCCTCAGGATGACCTAAGCAGTAACTAGGGTTAATTTAGTGTATCCAGGCACTTTCTTAAAAATGGAGGTTGTAGTAGAATGGACACAAATTCCATATGCAAAAGAGACAGAAACACTCCTTTAGATAGAACCTTTATCATAGATGTAAAAGATGGTTTTAAAAAAGGCATGCCTATTATGCTTGGTTATATACCTGTATCTTTTACATTTGGTTTAATGGCTGTACAGGGAGGAATTCCTGTTTGGATTGCTTTAGTAATTTCTATGACGAATCTTACATCAGCAGGTCAGTTTGCTGGAGTAAATCTTATTATTGGTGGAGGTTCTTTATTTGAACTTTGTGTGAGTATGTTTGTTATTAATATTCGCTACATGCTTATGTCCTTATCTTTATCTCAAAAGATTATGCCACTGTCCCTTATAAAGAGAGCAGCTATTGCCTTCGGCATAACAGATGAAATATTTGCAGTGGCTTCTTTAGAAAAAAGACAAATTACATTTGGCTATATGATGGGGCTTATTGGAGGACCCTACTGTGGCTGGGCTCTTGGAACCCTTCTTGGAGGCTTGACAACTTCCATTTTACCTCCTGTTTTACAAGACTCTATGGGAATTGCACTATACGCTATGTTTATAGCTTTAATCATTCCAGCAGCTAAATATTCTAAAGCAGCTCTAATAGTAATACTTGTAGCTGTAGGAATTAGCTCTTTATTTACATATACTCCTGTTCTAAAAGAAATTTCCATAGGTTGGGTAGTTATTTTAGCGGCAGTGGTGGCATCAGCATTGGGCGCTTTGCTTTTTCCTAGAGAGGATGAAGAAACTTGAATAATATATTGCTTCCAGTGGCTATGATGGCACTTATCACTTATGGCATTCGATTTTTGCCTCTAGGCCTTTTTACAAAAAAGATTACCTCTCCATTTATTAAGTCCTTTTTATACTACATACCATATGCTGTCCTTGGAGCTATGACTTTTCCTAGTATTCTTTACTCCACAGAAAATATGTATTTTTCTTTAGGGGGAACACTAGTAGCAATTCTTCTTGCATATTTTGAAAAAAGTCTTTTGACTGTTGCAATAAGTGCTGTAATGACCGTTTTAGTTTTAGGGCTTTTATTTTAAATAGGATTATGGATGGATTTGAGAAAATAAGGATGTAAAAGGAGCAAATTACTTAGTAATTTGCTCCTTTTTTTAAGCGAATAGGAAAGTTCTACTTTTAAATTTTACTACTATATAAGTTATCTTTATATGTAGTTGAATCTTTGACCTGCCAGACTTGAACCTAGCACTGATGGCTAGAAGCTGATTGCTGATATCTAAAGTGCCAAAGGCACTTTCTTGCTTAATCTAAAATCAACTCTGCTATATTGGTAGCGTGATCTCCTATTCTCTCTAAATTACCTATGATGTCTAGGAAAATCACACCAGTAGCTGGCTTACATATTTGTTTATTCAGTCTGTCGATGTGGCCTGTCCTTAATTGCTCTTCCATAGTGTTAATTTCTTCTTCCTTCTTAAGGACCTTTACAGCCATAGAACGATCATATGTCTCAATGGCTTTAATAGCATTTTGGCTCGTCTCAATAACGGTACTCATCATTATTTTTAATTCATCAACTGCTGTATGACTAAAACTAACCTTATTATCAATACGATACTGAGCTAGTTCAGCTAAATTATCGGCATGGTCGCTGATTCTCTCTATATTGTGAATACAATTATATAAATTTAAAACACGGTTATGTTCTTTCTCAGATAAAGATTTGTTTGATAATAGTACTAGATACTCGGTAATATCTTTCTCAAATTCATTTACTAGTTTTTCTCTGTTTCGGACTTTTTCACATAATACCTCATCTTTGTTTAGAAGAGCTTCTACGGATTGGGTCAAATTCTTATTTGCAAGACCACCCATTCTTACAACTTCCTTTACTAATTGACCGATAGCAATAGATGGATTTTCCATGATACGTTCATCAAATTGAACCCTAAGTTCCTCAGGATTAATTTGATCCGGCAATAATCGGTCTATAAAGCGAACCATCGGAGTCATAAAAGGAAGCAAAATAAGCATATTCGTAGTATTAAATATAGTATGGAAATTAGCAATTTGTCTATTTATATCAGGTATGCTTTGACCATCTATAATTCGATTGCCTGATATTGTGGCTAAAAACTCAAAAAATGGATTGTTGCCATTTGTAACGGAATTGATCACCCCTAGTAAGATCATTACCCAAATAGAACCCATGATATTGACAAATAAATGTATGATCGCAGCTTTCTTTGCTGTTACATTAGTACCAATACAGGATAATAATGCAGTTGCACAAGTACCAATATTCATCCCTAATATAATAGGGATAATGATAGCTAGGGGGCTTGTTCCAGCTATGCCATCAAAAGCACCAGATATAGCTACTGCTTGAAGTAGACCAACTGTGGCACTACTGCTTTGTATAATAGCTGTAATTCCTGCACCGGCTAGTAAACCAAGAAGAGGGTTCTGCCCAAAAGAAATTAAAATATCAATAAATCCTTGATTATCTCTTAATGGTCTCATAACATCAGACATGGTATTAATGCCTACAAATAATATACCAAAACCCAAAATAATTCCACCAATTTGTCGGCTTTTCTTCTTCTTTGCAAAGAGCGATACAAGTACACCTATACCTATAAATAAGGGTGCGATACCTGCAATATCAAATGCGATTAATTGTGCGGTAATTGTAGTACCAATATTAGCACCAAGTATGACACCAGCAGCTTGCATTAAGTTCATTAGTCCAGCATTAACAAATCCAACAATCATTACTGTTGTAGTACTAGAGCTTTGTACAATCATAGTCACAACAGTACCCACAAAGATCGCCATAATCCTATTATTTGTTAAAATTTCTAAAAGACGTTTCATTCGATCCCCGGCAACGGATTTTAAACCATCTGACATAAGATTCATTCCATAAATAAATAGTCCCAAACCTCCTATGAGACCAATCGTCATCTCTAAAGTCATCTTGTCCTCCTTAATAATAATAATAACCTACAATATGATAACAGATAAATCGATAAAATTAAACAAATATTGCTTGTGATTAATATATTATTAATATTATCAGAATATAAGTGATATTAGAAGTAGGATTTTTTATTGTGAATTGTTTTAAACTAGGTAATTTAGTATTAAGACTTATTATATTTCATGTACAAAAGCGACATATTGTGCTAAAATAAAATGAATTTTAGACTAATAGATTTACGTAGGAGGAGCTTATTATGATAGATGAACAAGACAATGTGTATATTTTTAATCACCCAATGATTCAACACAAAATCTCGCTTTTAAGAGATAAAAATACCAACTCAAAGTCCTTTAGAGAATTGGTAGAAGAAGTATCTATGCTGATGGCTTATGAAGTTACAAAAGACTTTCCATTAACAGAAATAGAAATTGAAACACCTATAGCAAAGACAAAGACGAAAGTTTTAACGGATAAAAAAGTTACCCTAGTGCCAATTTTAAGAGCTGGCTTAGGAATGGTAGAAGGAATGTTAAAAATAATTCCAACTGCAAGGGTAGGTCATATTGGATTATATCGCGATCACGATACAAAAGAACCTGTAGAATATTACTGTAAACTTCCTGCAAATGCAGATGAAAGTGAAGTAATTGTACTTGATCCAATGTTAGCTACAGGTGGTTCAGGATCTGCTGCTATTCAGTTCATCAAAGATAGAGGCGTTAAAAACATAAAATGGGTTTGTATTATTGCTTCAGTAGAAGGTGTTGAAAGAATACACAAAGACCATCCAGATGTTCCGATTTTCTGCGCTGCAGTAGATCAAGATCTAAATGAAAACGCCTATATCGTTCCAGGATTAGGCGACGCTGGAGATCGAATTTTTGGAACAAAATAAGTTCTAAGTTGTAAGATCTATGTTCTATGTAAAAGCATTTAGTCACCTTTGGGTGACTTTTTGTTTTTACTTAGAACTTAAAACATAGAACTTAGAACTGAAATGTATTCGTTATCTAGTAGTTGCGCCCTTGTCAAAAATGGATGGATGTATTAAAATAGAAATATTAATCAACAAAAATAGAACTTTACATATACAATTTTCAGAATATTTTGAAAGGGATGAAGAAATGAGAAGTGATTCAGTAAAAAAAGGAATGCAACAAGCTCCACATCGTTCTTTGTTTAATGCTCTTGGTATGACTAAAGAAGAATTAGAAAGACCTCTTATCGGTATTGTAAGCTCCTATAATGAAATTGTCCCAGGGCATATGAATTTAGATAAAATTGTAGATGCAGTAAAAATGGGCGTTGCTATGGCAGGTGGTACGCCAGTTGTTATCCCAGCTATTGCAGTTTGCGATGGGATTGCCATGGGGCATCTGGGAATGAAGTACTCTCTTGTGACTAGAGATTTAATCGCTGATTCTACAGAAGCGATGACAATGGCTCACGCTTTTGATGGACTGGTTATGGTACCTAATTGCGATAAAAATGTTCCAGGCCTATTAATGGCGGCCGCTAGAGTTAATATTCCTACGATTTTTGTAAGTGGTGGCCCTATGTTAGCAGGGAGAGTAAAAGGACAAAAAACTAGTTTATCTTCTATGTTTGAGGCAGTAGGCGCTTATAGTGCAGGAAAGATGAGCCTTGAGGATGTAGAAGAATTTGAAAACAAAGTTTGTCCAACTTGTGGATCTTGCTCTGGTATGTATACTGCAAACAGTATGAATTGTCTTACAGAAGTGATCGGAATGGCGCTTAAAGGAAATGGAACCATTCCAGCTGTATACTCTGCACGAATTCAATTGGCAAAACATGCTGGAATGAAAATCATGGAATTACTAGAAAAAGATATTAAACCAAGGGATATTATGACAGAAGATGCTTTTATGAATGCATTAGCTGTAGATATGGCTCTTGGATGTAGCACAAATACCATGCTTCATTTACCAGCTATAGCTCATGAATCAGGAGTAAAGCTAAACCTAGATATTGCAAATGAAATTAGTGCTAGAACGCCAAACTTATGTCATTTAGCTCCTGCGGGACACACCTATATTGAAGAATTAAATGAAGCAGGTGGCGTTTACGCAGTCATGAATGAATTAAATAAGAAAAAACTTATTAAGACGGATTTAATAACATGTACAGGTAAAACTGTTGGAGAAAATATAAAAGATTGTATCAATACAGATCCGGAAGTCATTCGACCGATTGAAAAACCGTATAGTGAAACAGGTGGAATCGCAGTATTAAAGGGGAATTTAGCTCCAGATTCTTGCGTAGTAAAACGATCTGCTGTTGCCCCTGAAATGATGAAACACGAAGGTCCAGCTAGAGTATTTGACTGTGAGGAAGATGCCATTACAGCTATTAAGGACGGAAAAATTGTAGCTGGAGATGTAGTAGTCATCCGATATGAAGGTCCAAAAGGTGGTCCAGGTATGCGAGAAATGTTAAATCCAACTTCAGCCATTGCAGGCATGGGATTAGGTAGCACTGTTGCTCTAATTACAGATGGTCGGTTTAGTGGAGCTTCTAGGGGTGCATCTATTGGCCATGTTTCTCCAGAAGCAGCAGTAGGAGGAAATATCGCCTTGATTGAAGAAGGGGATCTTATCAAAATCGACATCAATGCAAATACCATTGATTTTGAAGTATCTAAGGAAGAATTAGAAAAAAGAAGGGCAAACTGGAAACCAAGAGCACCAAAAGTGACAACAGGTTACTTAGCTCGTTACGCACATCTAGTAACATCTGCAGACAAAGGCGCAATCTTACAATTACCTGGAATAGAAGAGTAAATAGATAAGGGGCGAGTCACTTAGTGATTTGCTCTTTTTTTATTAGGTGGTCAGCAAATATGCGACTTATGTCGCAGTGAGTAGTGAACAAGGAAAAGTTATAATCAGACCATGTAAGGTGTTGTATGTTTGTACTATTCAATGTTCATTTTTCATTGTTTAATTGATATAAAATTTTTGTATTATATAGTATATACTTTGATAGTTCGTTCGTAGGGGATCTTCGCTTCGCTCTAGATGACTTTGTTTGCGAAGTGCACATTCTGTCAAACGGTTTAACCAACTTCCATTTGGGCAAGCTATTTATATAAGGAGTGTATAGAAGATGGAACGCAAGACCACACAATCATTATTAAGGTTTATTAAAATACTGCCCATTGCTCTGATTATCATTGGGATTGTTGTTGGATTTCAGTTTAAAGATATCAGTGTGGCGGATATTGTAAAATACACACCTGAAAACCCATTTCTTGCAGCCTGTATTTTAATTGGATTATACGCTTTAAAGTCTATTTCGATTGTCTTTCCTCTAATTGTTTTAAATATAAGTGCGGGTATGCTTTTTTCGCCATTGTGGGCAATTATGGTTAATATTATTGGCTCCTTTGTCACATCTGTGATTCCTTATTTTATTGGAAAATTTGTGGGCAGAGGTTTTGTTATGAAGATCATGAGAAAGCATAAAAAATTTGACGACGTAACTAAGATGTCTATCGTTCAAAATCCATGGTTTTATTCTTATTTTTTAAGAGTCGTAAGCGTGCTACCTGGTGATCTAGTGAGTATGCTTTTAGGCTCTTTTAAATTAAAATTTACACCCTATATTTTAGGATCTTTGTTGGGGATTTTTCCTGGTATGTTAGCTGCAACTTTTATGGGCACGGCCATTTCAAATCCTAGCTCACCTGAATTTATAATTGCCTTAGTGGGAACTGTTCTTTTGTCAGTGGTGTCTTATTTTGTCTACCGAAGGTGGAAAAATAAAACAATGTAGGATTGAGAACGCAAAATGCACGATTTAATAACAATCGTTTAACCATTGTTCAATAATAACTCAATAATTGTTCTTTTACTCGAATATTTGCAGTATAAAATAGTATAATAGGAGACAGTATCTTTTATGTAATAAATTCATATGGAGGGAATTGTATTTGACTAATATTCTTATAAAACTATTTGTGAAGGACTATAGAAACACCACAAATTCAAAAGTGCGTCAGCAGTATGGTAAATTTGCCAGCATAGTTGGCGTTGTTACAAATTTAATTCTATTTGCCATTAAGATTGCTGTAGGTGTTGTTTTTAATAGTATTGCCATCACAGCAGATGCCATTAATAATTTATCGGATTCTAGTTCATCTTTTATTACTTTAATTGGATTTAAGATATCTGGAAAGCCGGCAGATAAAGAACATCCATACGGTCATGCTCGAATGGAGTATATTTCTGGATTGATTGTATCCTTTTTAATTTGCTTTTTAGGATTTCAATTATTTCAAAACGCCTTTGACAAAATTCTTCACCCTCAAGAAGCGGAATTTAGCATGATCTCTATAGGTGTATTGATTGTGGCAATACTTGGAAAGCTGTGGCAATACTTGTTTTATAAAAAGATAGCCACATTAATTGATTCCACTACCTTAATAGCTACATCTATAGATAGTAGAAACGATATCTTATCTACAGCAGTAGTTCTCTTAGGTATTATAATCACGTATTATACTGGCTTTAATTTAGATGGGTATTTAGGTCTCGTGGTAGCCATTTTAATCATCATCAGTGGCATAAAATTAATCATGGATACAGTGAGCCCTTTGTTGGGAACCGCTCCATCAGAAGAATTGGTAGAATATATCTATCAGAAAATACTGTCCTATGATGGTATTGTGTCACTACATGATTTGCAAGTGCATAGCTATGGTGAAGGTCAAATTTTTGTGACAGTGCACTGCGAAGTTCCAGCAGAAAAAAATGTTATGGTCAGTCACGATATTGTTGACAATATTGAGCGAAATTTCATGAAAGAAGAAGGAATCAATCTAGTCATTCACCTAGACCCTATTATTACAAGTGACGAAAAGACAAATAAATTGAGAGAAAAAGTAATAAAAACAATCAATAATATCTCTGGAGAATTGAGTTTACACGATTTTCGGGTAGTATGGGGAGTAAGCCATTCTAATCTTATTTTTGATGTAGTCGTGCCATATAGCTTTGAATACAGCAATGAAGAATTGATAGAAATCATCGATGATAAAGTAAAAGAAATAGATTCATGTTATAATTGCGTAGTTACGATAGATCATGATTATATACCTGATTACTAAGGTGATAAGCTTACCACCTTAGTATGATATAATCATATGATGAAATGCACTAAGGAGCGGTCATATGATAAAAGATAAGTATGGGGTGTTAAAAGAATATTTTGGTTATGAACAGTTTCGGATGGGGCAGGAGGAGCTTATTGATAGTATACTTCAAGGAAAGGATACTGTGGGCATTATGCCTACTGGTGCAGGAAAATCTATTTGTTTTCAGATACCTGCTGTCTTATTAGAAGGAATTACTTTGGTGATTTCGCCTCTTATATCTTTAATGAAAGATCAAGTAACCACATTGAATCAAGCTGGAATACCGTCAGCTTTTTTAAATAGTTCCTTGTCAAATAGGCAATATTCTCTTGCATTACGATATGCAAAGGAAGGCCGCTATAAAATTATTTATGTTGCGCCGGAAAGATTGACAACTACGCAATTTTTAGAATTCGCCAGTGAAAACAAAATCTCTATGATTAGCGTTGATGAGGCTCACTGTGTATCTCAATGGGGGCAGGATTTTAGACCCAGCTACTTAAAAATCAAGGAATTTATTCATTTGCTTCCATCTCGTCCTATTATTAGCGCTTTTACTGCAACGGCTACGGAAGAAGTAAGAGAGGATATCATTCATATTTTACAACTAAAAAAGCCAAATGTTACGACCACAGGCTTCGATCGACCTAATTTATTTTTTGCAGTGCGAAAACCAAGTAATAAATACGCAGAAGTCTTGAAGATTCTAAAAGCTCATTCAGGTGAGAGTGGCGTCATCTATTGCGCTACGAGAAAAAATGTAGAAGAAGTGTGTAATAATCTAAATCTAGATGGGTATAAAGCTACTCGCTATCATGCAGGATTATCGGATCAAGAGCGTAAAAATAATCAAGAGGCTTTTGTTTACGACAATAGTCCAATTATGGTTGCAACCAATGCCTTCGGCATGGGCATTGACAAGTCTAATGTATCATTTGTCATTCATTATAATATGCCTAAAAATCTAGAGTCTTATTATCAAGAGGCGGGGAGAGCAGGGCGTGATGGGGAGCCAGCTGATTGCATTTTGTTGTATCATGGACAAGATGTAATGACCAACCAATTTTTAATTGAGCACGGTAGCCAAAACGAAGAGCTAGATGAAGAAACATCTAAATTGGTGAAAGAAAAAGATAGGGAACGTTTGAAAATTATGACTTATTACTGTCATACTAGAGATTGCCTAAGGGAGTACATATTAAATTATTTTGATGATAAGAGCGAAAATCATTGTGGTAATTGCTCTAATTGTATGAACAATTTTGAAGAAATTGATATTACAGAAAGAGCAAAAAAAATCATCTCTTGCATAAACAGTGCTCATTCAAGATTTGGCATCAAGGTAATTATCGATACCCTAAGAGGTAGCAAGGCAAAGAAGATTCTTCGCTTAAATTTAGATCAATTGCCCACCTATGGTGTTTGCGCTAGTTTGACTGAAAAAAAACTTCGTAGCATCATCAATTTTTTAGTTCTTAACAAGTATTTATCCATCACAAACTCAGAGTTTCCTACAGTAGGCGTTACTGAAAAGGCAATGGATTTTATGAATGAGGAACATATCTTGACTATGAAGATTGCAGAAGAAGTTGAGGATTTGACGGTAGAACAATCAAAATATAAAAAGCAGAAGAGCGCTGTTTACAAAGAAGTAGATGAAGGGCTTTTTGAAGCTTTACGCCAATTGAGAGGTCAAATAGCGGGGAAGCAAAGGGTTCCTGCCTTTATCATATTTAGTGATGCTACCCTTCGATCTATGTGTCAACTAAGACCTACTACAGAGAGCCAATTTTTAGGTGTATCAGGAGTAGGAGAAGTAAAGATGACCCGTTATGGAAAAGCTTTTATAGACGTAATAATAGACTACGAGAATAATAAGAGGAAGTGAGGACATGATGAAAAAATATATCGAGTTTAAAAATGTAAAAAAGATATACAAAATGGGTGAAGTAGACATTGAAGCTTTATCTGGAGTAGATTTTGCTATAGACAAAGGCGAATTTGTTATTATTGCGGGAGCTAGCGGTGCAGGGAAGAGCACCATACTCAATATTTTAGGTGGAATGGATGGACTTACTTCCGGAAATGTATTTGTAGATGATGTTGAAATAAGCAAATTTAATTCTAAAGAATTAATTAATTATAGAAGACATGATATAGGCTTTGTCTTTCAATTTTACAATTTAGTGCCAAATCTAACAGCAAAAGAAAATATAGAATTAGCTACTCAAATAAGCCACAATCCTCTAAATATTGAGAAGGTTATATCTGGTGTAGGTTTGCAAGATCGAAAGAATAACTTTCCCTCTCAACTGTCTGGAGGAGAACAACAAAGAGTAGCGATAGCTAGAGCATTAGCAAAAAATCCAAAGCTCCTCTTGTGCGATGAACCTACAGGTGCCCTAGATTATAAGACAGGTAAATCCATATTAAAACTCTTACAAGATACGTGCAGAAGTTCAGGAATGACGGTGGTAATCATTACTCACAATCTAGCCTTGACCGATATAGGAGATAAAGTGATTCGAGTAAAGAGCGGAAAGATTAATTCCATTGAAATAAATAAAAATCCCTTGGATGTAGAAAGCATTGAATGGTAATTAGACCATAAGAGTAGTGATGCAAATTTTTCGCTTTCTGTATCCCGCAACGCAATACCCACTGAGAAATATAAAATTTCAATAGCTAATAACTGCAGCTACTCATCCTCAGTCTTATCAGGAATAATTCGATCTGGGTTATTTCTTACGTATACAAACCAATAGGCGCCGGCTGCAAATATGGTTCCTCCAATGATATTACCTAAAGAGACGGGTATGAGATTTCGAGTAAATAAAGTAACCCAATTTAAGTTTGTTAATTGTTCTGTGGTTAACTGAGAAGACATTGCCCAATTCGGGTTAGACTTTGCCATAATGCCTGCAGGAATATAATACATATTTGCAACACTGTGTTCAAAGCCTGAGGTGACAAAAAGCTGTATAGGGAAAAATACCGCAAATAATTTACCGATCATATCTTTAGAGGCATAAGCCATCCACACAGCTAAACATACGAGCCAATTGCACATGATTCCAAGATAAAAAGCGGGCATAAATCCTAATGAGATTTTTCCATAGGCAATTTGTATTGTCATACTTCCTAGACCATAATTTCCACTATTAAATAAAGTAGACTCATTCATCATAAAGGAAATAAGCATAGAGCCTATAAAATTGCCAAGGTAGACGAAGAGCCAGTTGTGAAGAAGTTGGGTGATTTTAATCCTTTTTTCTAATACTCCAGCTATAATAAGAGCATTCCCTGTAAAAAGTTCCCCTCCTGCCACGACAACTAACATAAGGCCTGTTCCAAATAAGGTTCCAGCTAAGGCTCTTCCTAATCCATAGGTTTCAGGTTTACTTAGTAAATTAAAAGTTGCCATATTAGAGCCTTCTGCGGCAAAGGCAATAAACACTCCTGCTAAAATGGCTAAAACAATTTGATTTATTGTGCTTGTTTTTACTTTTTTGACACCTGTTTCAATGGCTTCTAAAGAGATTTCTGCAGGAGTCAAATAAAATCGATCCTTTTTCATTGTAAGTCTCCTTATTCATATCTGTTATAATCTTAAAATACGTATTTTGATATTATTTTATTATGCGCAATAAATCCAATTATTATACTGTCAAAATAGTAAAAACTTAGCAGCCTCTATAGCTCAAGAACATATTTAAGCTTGGCATTTTTGATTTTCTCTTTGATTAGATTATCGATGAGCATAGGGTTTTGGTAGAAAGCGGTGTCACCGCTATTAATGAATGTCCATTTTTTTATAATCTTTATACCGTAGCGGTAGATGCTATGATCGATAAATTTGCTCATAATACTGTAAAATGTAGATTCATTCATATGGTCGGTTTTTATTAGGATTTGGAGTTCAAATTTTAAATCTATTGTTAGATTGACCCATAAATCCATATTGTGCCAATTAAAGAAGATATCTTCTTCATCAATATGAAAATTATTACTACTAAAGGGATTAATAG
>ENA-UOOM01001839-UOOM01001839.1-fermentation-metagenome-genome-assembly--contig:-NODE-1839-length-19153-cov-17.116138_pt1 | contig 19153 bp, 15 predicted proteins | sample MGYA00245781_ERZ724031 | MGnify/ENA primary metagenome ERZ724031 (study PRJEB28704, sample SAMN03018317) | fermentation metagenome | biome: anthropogenic terrestrial biome; feature: soil... | reverse complement strand
ATTTCACCTTAACGTTAGATTCATTCAGTCCCGTAATCCGGGCAATCTCTTTTACGGGATTATCTTCCAAATAGTACAATGTAAGTAGCAATGCTTCACCCGTGGTCATTTTATTTAACACATTTGCTACTATTTCTGTTCTTTCCGAATCAGCGATTTGCGTTTCAGTATCAAAATCCGATAACACCTGAACGTTTGAAAGTGAAGTTTCCTGATCGTACAGCCATAATTTTGTTTTGGAATGCGTTATCGCGGTGTTATAAACGATGCGATAAAGCCACGACGAAAATTTACTTTCGTTCTTAAATGTATGCAAATTTCGGTATACTTTCACGAAGCTTTCCTGCACGACATCTTCCGCATCTTGCACATTGCCGCAAATCCGGTGAGCGATGGTAAACGCCATATCCTGATAAGTTTCGACAAAGTACGTGAATGCGGAAGTGTTGCCTAAAAGCACTTGTTTCACCCGCTGACTTTCGTTCATTGTAATGGATTATTCCTGATCGTTTTCCTCCTTTTGTTGGGTTAAAGGCATTTTTTGTGTAACCAGAAAATAAACTAAATAACCTAATCCGAGGAAAAAGACAATTGAACTGGCAATCATCCAAAATTCATTCCCTTGCCCGATTATCAAATATTCACCGCACAAAAAACCTACTATTATCCCAATTCCCAAAGCTACCAACACGATTCCGTTACGCAATGATACAAATCGGTTAGGTGTGTGTTTCCTTTTAGTTTCAGTTGGAGGAATAATGCCTTGATTTATAAGTCCCATGCGTTCTTGGTGTCTGGAATGCATCCACCTGAGTCCCAAAATGATTGCAGCGATAAAAGGAGCACCAAAAATACTGATTATAGCAATAATTGCAACTAATGAGTCATTAAAACTTTCCATATTCAATTAATTTATAAGTTGTTTTTTAGTTTCATACATAGGACAACAACTTCTTTAATTCGGTTACAAAAATAGGTAAATATTTTCGATAAATATTATTAAAAATTGAAAATCAGCATGTTAAAAACTTCTCAACAGAACAAATATTTTTAAGATTTTAAATTCGTGGAATTAATTTCTATTTGTTTTCTTTGTAATAAGCAACTGAATTATGAACGAAAAAACGCTCGAAAAACTGAAAATTCTTGCCGATGCTGCTAAGTACGATGTGTCTTGTGCATCGAGCGGTACTTCACGCGGTGCTGTGAAGGATGGACTGGGTACGGCAGCGGGGTGGGGCATTTGTCATAGCTTCACACCTGACGGCCGATGTATTTCGTTGTTCAAAATTCTGCTTACCAATCATTGTATTTACGATTGTGCGTACTGTTCCAACCGACGAAGCAATGATGTGCAGCGCACAGCTTTCATTGCCGAAGAATTAGCAGAACTAACCATAGAGTTTTATCGGAGAAATTATATCGAAGGACTTTTTCTAAGTTCGGGCGTGATGCGCAACCCCGATTACACGATGGAACAAATGCTTCGTGTGGTTATGTTGTTGCGCGAAGTACACCGATTCAACGGTTATATTCATATGAAAACTATTCCAGGAGCGAGCAGGGAGTTAATTGCTCAAGCGGGAATGTATGTCGATCGTATGAGCGTAAATCTCGAAATTCCATCGGAGCAAAATCTAAAATTGCTTGCTCCTGAAAAAGATTACGAAAGCGTTTTCGCACCCATGCGGTACATTCAGCAGGGAATGCTGGAAAGTGCGGAAGACCGAAGGAGATTTAATAAAGCACCTAAGTTTGTTCCTGCAGGACAAAGTACACAGGTCATTATCGGTGCCACACCCGATACCGATAAGCAGATTCTCACGCTGGCTTCGGCGTTGTACAAGCGACCGTCGTTCAAGCGGGTGTATTATTCGGGATATATTCCCATTAATAAAAACGACAGCCGCTTGCCAATGCTTGCCAAACCGCCATTGGTACGCGAAAACCGTTTGTATCAGGCCGATTGGCTGATGCGTTTTTACGAATTCAAAGCGAGTGAAATTGTAAACGATGCGCATCCCGACCTCGATTTGGACATTGATCCCAAAATGGGTTGGGCTTTACGAAATCCGTCGTTCTTCCCCATTGACGTAAACACTGCTCCTTACGAAATGATTCTTCGTGTGCCGGGAATCGGTGTGAAATCAGCGAAATTGATTATTGCTTCGCGACGATACGGACGGTTAAACTCCGTTCAGTTGAAGAAGATAGGTGTAGTAATGAAACGGGCTCAGTATTTTATAGTGTGCCGTGAACTGCCGATGCAAACCGTAAATGAACTTACTCCACAGTATGTCCGTCGTCAGGTTTCGCAGAAGCAGAAAAAACAAACAGCCGATTTGTTGCAGTATTCGATTGATTGGGGAGAATGATTTTGCGACTTGGAAACTTGGAGAAAGGGCGATGTGGGTAGGTGAGACTCGGGGACTGGGTTAGCTTGGAAAAGAGGGATAAGGGTTACAAATTGTAATCAATTGCCAACATTAAATAGTTGTATAATAACAAAAATTCCTCATTGCCGCGAAGCGGCTAAACAATAATAACCCCGTACGAAGTGCGGGGTGGCAAACACAAACGAAACTTAGCCCTGTAGGGGCTGAACTAATCTATATATTTTTTTAACGCGATATTGAAATCGCATGATCCCGATGATAGTTTTCACCTACGATAAAACCTTCGATGGACTTCTTTCCTGCGTATTTTTCGCCTATGAGCAGAAGAAATTTCCCGATCTAATCCTTTCTGATTCCGATCAGAAACCGTTATTCATTGACGAACAATACCATGTAAATACCGAAAAAGAAAAATCGCTTCGTGTGTGGAAAGCATTAGAGAAAAAGTTGTCGAAAATTGCGCAAAATATGATGTTAAGCGTTTGGTTATCGGAATTGCCTGAAATAGAAATGCTACTTTTTCGCTATATCCGAAAAAATATCAATCACTTGAAAGGAATAGAAATGAATTTTGGTGACGATGATGTGCTTCGCATCAAGGAGATTGCACAAAAAGTGGTTAAAGAAGCAGAACATCTCAGGCAGTTTGTAAGATTTCAGGAAACGGCCGATGGTATTTATTTCGCGCCGATTACGGCACGATACAATGTGCTGTCCCTCATAATCCCGCATTTTAAATCGCGATACGCCAATCAATCGTGGATTATTTACGACACAAACCGTAACATCGGATTGTATTATGATAAGCATTCGGTCACGGAAGTATCGTTCTCACAAAAAGATCTTTCAGAATTGAAACTCGGAAAACTCAGCGACGAAAAATTATCGGAAGAAGAGGCTTTGTTCCAAAAAATGTGGAAAGAATATTTCAAAAGCACTACGATAAAAGAGCGCATCAACCTTAAGCTTCAGCGACAACACATGCCACAACGCTATTGGAAATATTTGACCGAAATGCAATAACCTCCTCCTAAACCTCCCTCTAAAGGTGGAGGAAATAAAAACGCGGGCTGCAAAAAATATTCGCAGCCCGCAAAAAGTCCCCTTCAGGGGATTAGGGGTTTTTACTTCGTTTTCAACAAATCACGGATTTCAGTCAACAAAGTTTCTTCTTTTGTTGGTTCCGGATCGGGTGCAGGCGCTTCTTCTTTCTTGCGTTTCATCGCATTCATCGCTTTGATAACCATAAAAATAGCTGTACCTACGATGAGGAAATCGATAACCGCTTGAATAAAAGCTCCATAATTCCATGTAATTGCCGGAACTTCGGCTCCTGCAGCATCAATTGCAGCTTGTTTCAGCACCACTTTCAAATCGGCGAAACTACCTTGTCCGAAAAGCAGAGCGATGGGCGGCATCAAAATATCGTTAACGAAAGAGGTAACGATTTTACCGAAAGCAGCTCCGATAACAATACCAACGGCCATATCAACCACATTGCCGCGCATTAAAAATTCTTTAAGTTCAGTTCTAAATGACATAATGATAATTAATTAAAATGTTAATCCTCCATTTTGCTACAAAGAAAACAAAAAAATGTGAATATTTTAACAATATAGATAAAATTTACATCATATCAATGAAATATCTCTGCAATCATGCATCGGGCAGAACCACCACCGTTTGTTTCAATGGTTGAAAGCTCAGGTGAAAGAATCTTATTGTAGGTCGAAATAATTGTCTCCTGCTGCAGGGTCAATGATTCGCGTGCTGTTGCCGACATGATCATCAGTGGCTTACCGCTGCGACTTTTCACTTCCAGCATATTTCCGGCAAAATGTTCCACCTGGTCGAGTGAAATCTCTACGATAATTTTCCCAGTCGTCGCCAACCTCGATGCTACTCTTTCACGTTCCTTTTCATCTTTTATTGATTCTAAGCAGACAATAGCCACCTGAGTTCCCACTTCCATCATCACGTTGGTGTGATAAATGAGGTTGCCGTTTTTGTCGAATGAATCGAAAATCACGGCATCAAAATTCATTTGCGAACAAAAATCCTGCAGTACTTTTTCCGATGTTCTGGGAGAACGGCAAGCGTAAGCAATCCGTTTGTCACGATCGAAAATCATACTTCCGGTGCCTTCCAGAAATTCGTCTTTTGCTTCCCACGATGTAAGATCGATGAGTTTGGTATGATTCATTTTCCTGCGTAGGAAATCCAACACGGCAGGTTTTCTTTCCTGACGACGATTCTCTGCAAACATGGGATAAAGAACCAATTCTCCAGAAATATGAGAAGAAAACCAGTTATTGGGAAATATGGAATCGGGTGTCCAGGGTTCTTCCGTGTCCTGTATTACAATCACATCCACATCGTTGCTTCGAAGCAAACTCACAAAGGCCTCAAATTCGTCCAGCGCTTTTTCAGCCACTTTTTCCTGCTCTGTTTTTTGCTGGAAATAGTTGTTTTTGGCTGTTTCTTCGTTAAATCCGAAACGTGCCGGACGGACCATCAATATTTTTGAAGTTGTTTGCATAATCAGCTAAAGGTTAAGAGCAAAAAGTCAAGGGTTACGAGTTGGAAACTTATAACCCGCAACCCGGTTTACTCAAGTGTTTTAATCGATTCTTTTATAATTTCAATCGCTTCACGAAGTTGCTCTTCGGTTATTACCAGCGGAGGCGCAAAGCGAATAATGTGCTGATGTGTAGGTTTTGCCAACAGGCCGTTTTCTGCCATTTTCAGACAAACATCCCAGGCTTCCTTGCCGTTATGCGGTTCAATAACGATAGCGTTCAACAAGCCTTTTCCGCGAACTTCTTTAACAAACGGGCTATTGAGCTTCGCCATTTCGTTGCGGAAAATTTTTCCGAGATATTCGGCTTTTTCTGCCAGGTATTCTTCTTTTACCACTTCCAGTGCAGCCGTTGCCACCTTACAAGCGATGGGAAATCCACCGAATGTAGAACCGTGCTGACCGGGTTTAATCGTCATCATAATCTCGTCATCAGCAAGAACGGCCGAAACCGGCATTACTCCGCCAGAAATGGCCTTGCCTAAAATTACGATATCAGGACGGATACCTTCGTGGTCGCAACACAACAATTTTCCTGTGCGGGCTATTCCTGTCTGTACTTCGTCGGCGATGAACAGAATATCGTGTTGTTCACAAAGGTGTTTGCATGCTTTCAGGTAACCGTCATCAGGAACAAAAACACCCGCTTCACCCTGAATAGGTTCAACCAGCAATCCGGCAATTTTGTCTCCTTTTTCTTCGAAAATTTTCTGAACGGCATCCACATCGTTGTACGGAATTACTTCAATTCCGGGCGTATAAGGGCCATAATCGGCACGTGCATCGCCGTCGGTAGAAATGGAAACGATGGTAATGGTGCGTCCATGGAAGTTCCCTTCACAAGCCACAATGATGGCTTCGTTTTCAGGAATTCCCTTTTTCAGATAACCCCACTTGCGAGCAAGTTTCAATCCGGTTTCAACAGCTTCGGCACCCGAATTCATCGGCAACATTTTGTCGTAGCCGAAATAATTGTGAACAAATTCTTCGTACGGGCCCAGGCAATCGTTGTAGAAAGCACGTGATGTCAGGCACAATGTTTCTGCCTGATCGGTCAGCGCTTTTACTATTTTCGGATGGCAATGTCCTTGATTTACTGCAGAATAAGCTGACAGAAAATCGAAGTATTTTTTGTCATCAACATCCCAGACATAGGCGCCCATTCCCTTGGATAACACAACGGGCAGCGGATGATAATTGTGAGCTCCGTATTTATCTTCCTGATCGATAAATCGTTGAGCGTTTTCAGTAATTAACATAAATAGCGATTTAAAAGTTAGTATTGTGGTTTTATAAATAAGTTCGAAAATGTTACATCTTGGTCAGAACTAAGTTTCGGAACAGAATTTCTTTTCCTTCGCTCTGCAAACCGATATAACCTTCTTTAACCATGCCAGTGCCTGTGTTTTGATGAACATCGTTCACGTAAACGTCAATAACACTGTCTTTTACAATAATTTTCACTTTGTTCCATTCACCGGTTGGGTTTTCGCTTGATGGTTGTTTTTTGGCAATTACCGGGAACTTGGGACGTTCCGTTACACCTTCTGGAAGCGTGTATTCCTTCATATCGGAACCTGCGAGCATCACGAAATCGCCTGCCTTGCCAGCTGCCAACTGTATTTCAATACCTGTGGCAAAAGGATTTTTAGGATCTTCTATTAGTACAAAAATTCCGCTGTTGGTGGCTTCAACCGCCCATCTGTATTCCAGTTCCAGGGTGTAATTAGAATATTTTTCTTTTGTGTACATATAGCCTAACGGCTCCCCCTTGATGGAAATTTGTCCGTCTTTTACGGTATAAACCTGATCGCCGGGAACAGCATCATTTTCGACTACAAAGTTCCAGTTCGATAAATCTTTTCCATTAAAAATTTTTCCGTTGTCTTGCGTGCAGCTTGTAGCGAAGATAATGAATGTTGCGAATACAAATAGAATTGTCTTTCTCATTTGATATATAATTAGATGATGGATGTATCTTTTAACAAAGTTAAGCATTATAACTGAAAATACAGACATGTTTCGGCAAGAAATTAGATTTTTGAAAGAATTCCTAAGATGATATTGTTATCGTTTTATTAATAAAGATTGGCGATGTGGAATATAGTCCTAAAAAAGCAAAAAATGATTGTGAGATAGGCAATAAATGCATATTTTTGCTCAATTTTAGGGTAATAAAATCACTAAAGATAAAAATGAAAAAGGCGCACATTCTTTGGGCGGACGATGAAATTGATTTACTGAAACCGTATATTCTTTTTTTGGAAGAAAAAGGATACGGCGTGGATTCGGTGAATAGTGGTCGTGATGCCATTGAAAAGTGCCGAAAATCGTTTTACGATATTATTTTTTTAGATGAGCATATGCCCGGATTATCGGGTTTGGAAACGCTCTCCAAAATAAATACTTTTCTCCCCGGTACTCCGGTGGTAGTAATCACCAAAAGTGAAGATGAAGGGATTATGGAGAAGGCTATCGGCAAGAAAATTGCTGATTATCTGATAAAACCCGTAAATCCGAATCAGATTTTGATGACGATCAAAAAAAATCTGGAGAAAAACGAAATCATCACTGAAACAAACACGATTAATTATCGGGAGGAGTTCAGTAGGTTGAGTAGCGAAATTAACAACTGCCATACGACAGAAGATTGGGCAGAATTGTATAAAAAACTCGTTTATTGGGAAATAGAATTCGCACATTCTCAACATCCGATGCAGGAAGTGTTATGGATGCAGAAATCGGAAGCAAACGATGAGTTTGGCAAATTTGTGAAACGGAATTATCATAAATGGCTGCAAGCACCTGATGCGGATCCTTTGTTAAGTCACGAAGTGTTTAAGAATCTGGTTTTTCCGATATTAGATAAGGATGAAAAACTATTTTTTATTTTAATCGATAATTTCCGTTTCGATCAATGGCAGGCAATAAAAGACCTTGTTTCGGAATTTTTTACTTATACCGAAGATACCTATTTCAGCATTCTGCCAACGACGACGCAATATGCGCGTAACGCTGTTTTTTCAGGATTGATGCCGTTGCAAATTATGAAAATGTTTCCCCATCTCTGGGTGGATGAAGATGAGGACGAAGGCAAAAATCTGTCTGAAGAGCCACTTGTTCGCTCTCAATTGGAAAGACATAAAAGAAAAGAAAAGTTTTCGTATCACAAGATAAATTCCAACGCCGAAGGCGAAAAACTATTACATATTTTTTCTGAGTTGGAAAACAATGATTTAAACGTAATGGTTTTTAATTTTATCGATATGCTTTCGCATGCGCGAACAGAATCGAAAATGATCCGTGAACTGGCACCCGACGAGGCGGCGTATCGTTCACTTACGCGTTCCTGGTTTCAGCATTCACCGCTATTCGGGTTACTGAAAAAGATATCGGAAAAAGGTTATAAAGCAATTTTTACAACAGATCACGGGACTGTCAGGGTAAAGAATGCTCAGAAAGTGGTTGGTGAAAAAAGCACTAACACAAACTTACGCTACAAAATGGGCCGGAATTTGTCGTACGACCCTAAAAAGGTATTCGATATCATTCAGCCGGAAAATGTAGGATTACCGTCGCCAAATATCAGTACAAGGTATGTTTTTGCTCTCGGCGATGATTTTTTTGCTTATCTGAACAACTATAATCATTACGTTTCGTTTTACGAAAGCACGTTTCAGCACGGTGGGATTTCAATGGAGGAAATGATTGTTCCATTGATAACGCTGCAACCAAAAATGTAGAGACACAATGCTTGCGTCTTATAAAGAAAATATGCAACTCAAAATAAATGACATATCCGAAATAAATAACGTTGCCAAACAATTTGTTTCACAAATCGGAGACGCAAATGTTTTTGCTTTCTATGGCGCAATGGGAGCCGGAAAAACCACGTTCATCAAAGCCGTGTGCGAAGAACTGGGTGTGCAGGAAACCATTACCAGTCCCACATTCGCGATTATCAACGAATACAAGGACAGTGGAGGTAATTCCATTTATCACTTCGATTTTTACCGCATCAATAAACTGGAAGAAGCATTCGATTTCGGATACGAAGACTATTTTTACAGCGGAAATCTGTGTTTTATCGAGTGGCCCGAATTGGTTGAGTCGCTTCTTCCCGATAACACTGTGAAAGTGTATATCACCGAAACCGATAATGGCACCCGCACAATAGAAACCAAAAATCTCGATTAAACGAATTGAGTTTTAAATAATCTAACAAATCAGTTCAGCAAAAAAGAATTACAATATAAATGAAAAAAATAATCTTATCCGCCATCATATTTCTATCCACACTTTCGGTTTCATCGCAGGTGAACACCGACAGGGTGATGATGATCGGAAAAAATGCGCTTTATTTTGAGGATTACGTGCTTGCCATACAGTATTTTAATCAGGTTATCGGGGCAAAATCTTACCTCGCCGACCCGTATTATTTCCGGGCAATGGCAAAATTTATGCTCGATGATTTTAAAGGTGCCGAAGAAGATGCAAATCTTTGTATCGAACGAAATCCCTATTATACGGCAGCGTACCAGCTTCGCGGAGCGGCACGACAAAATCAGGAGAAATTTGAGCTGGCAGCTACCGATTACCAGCGCAGCCTGGAGTTTTTTCCCGAAGACCGGCTCACATTGGTGAATATGGCCATCGTGAATGTGGAATTAAAGCATTACGAAGTAGCCGAAAAATTCTTCGAAGTACTGATACGACGTTTTCCCGATTACGTTCCCGGATATCTTACCCGTGGACAAATGCATTTGGAAAGAAATGATACGCTGAAAGCGTTAGCTGATTACGATAAAGCTATCGAAATTGATCCGTATACGGCACAGTCTTTTTCTGCGCGCGGATTACTGCAGTTTCAGCTGAAAGATTACAACAAGGCGCTTGCCGATTTAGATGAAGCTATCCGTCTTGACCCGTATTTTACCGGAAACTACATCAATCGCGGTTTGGTAAAATATAATCTGAACGATTTACGAGGTGCGATGGCAGATTACGACAGAGTGATAGAATCGGATGAGAATAATCTGATTGCTCTGTTTAACCGTGGGTTGCTGCGTGCGCAGGTTGCTGATAATAATCGTGCTATCCGGGATTTTGATAAAGTTATCGAAATGGAACCCGAAAATACAATGGCGTATATAAACAGAGCAATGTTGCACGCTGAAATCGGGGACAATGCAAGTGCTATTCAGGATTTGAACTTCGTGCTCAACGAGCATCCCGATTTTTTTACCGGATATTATATGCGTGCCGAAATGAAGCGTCAATTGAACGACTTGCGAGGCGCTGAACGTGATTATCTGACTGCCCGAAATGAAGAGGCTAAGGCCAAAAAACGGGCAACGGTGGATGCCGCTGACGGTAGAAAGCTGGCTGCTGAGTCGAAGGATACGCGCGAAGAAACGGATAAGGATATCGATAAATTCAATCTTCTGGTTGTTGCCGACAAGGAAGCATCGGAAAAGAACCAGAGTAAGTACCAGCGTGAATCTCGTGGTCGGGTACAGGATTTGAATACGAAAGTAACGCTGGAGCCTAAATTCGTACTGACGTATTACGACAAAGGATTTGAAGTGAACAGACCTGTTTATTTTTCCGAATCGATGGAGAAAGCCAACCAACTGCTGAACCTGAACTGGAAACTCAAAGCAGTCAACAATGAGGCTGCAATGAACGAATTGCAGGTGCAAACGCATTTCCGTTCTATCGATAATTTTTCGCGATTGTTGGTTCAAAATCCAAACGATGCTAAACTGTATTTCGGTCGCGGAATGGATTTTATGCTGGTTCAGGATTACGAAAATGCATTGAAAGATATTAACAGAGCAATCGAGCTGAATCCAGATTTTATACAATCGTATTTTGTGCGGGCGGTGATAATGTCCAAGCAGTTGGAACTTGATCCTTTGCTGCCACCTGAAACGGTTGCTCCGGAATCTCCCGTTGGTGTAAATCCTGCCGACAGATTGAAAGATTTGCCACAGATTGCCAAGACGAAAATACCCGAAGTTTCTACAAAATCGTTCAAATACGATGCTATTTTAAAGGATTACGAAACTATTCTTCGTCTCGATCCTAATTTCATCTTTGCATACTACAATATGGCTGAAATTTACAGTCTTGAAAAAGACTATCGCGCAGCGATTGACAGCTATAGTAAAGCGATAAAAATTGAACCACAGTTTGCCGAAGCGTATTTCAATCGCGGACTATCGCGATTATCGATTGGCGAAACTGCTATCGGGCTGGATGATCTTCGCAAAGCCGGTGAATTGGGAGTAGTAGAATCGTACAGCATCATCAAGCGGATGCAATAAAAAAGAAAGAAGAGGAATAAAATTCCTCTTCTTTCTTTTTTTAATAATACTCCTTAATCTATTACTAAAATTACTTAGGCTCTGTTCTGTGGCTCACCATCCAGTTGATGCCGAACTTATCGGTAAACATGCCAAAATATTCTCCCCAGAATGAAACGTTCAAGGGCATTGTTACTTGCCCGCCTTCCGATAATTTATTAAACAATTTTTCAGCTTCTTCCTTGCTGTCTGCACCGATCGAAAGAGAAAAGTTGTTGCCTTTCATGTAATTTGAAGACCATTCACCTCCCGTGTCGCTTCCCATTAAAACGGTTTCCTTGCTGATCGGCAAAGAGATATGCATTATTCTGTCGCCAAAATCTGCAGGAATCGGCTTACTTCCATCGTTTGGCATGTCTTTATAGCGACCTATGTAGGGAAACTCTCCGCCAAAAGCCGATTTGTAAAAGTTGAACGCTTCTTCACAATTTCCGTTGAAGCTTAAATAAATGTTTACTGTTGCCATATTATTATTGTGATTTTAAATTATTGTTCTTCTAAAATAGTTTTGAGCTTGTTTAATCCGGTTTCAAAATCGCCGGCGATCATCTTTTCGAAATCCATAAACAGCAGCATAACGTTCATCGGATAATTCACTCGTCCGGAGAAGCCCCACCTTACTTTGGTTCGGTTGTCTGGTTCCGCTTCCGTGATCATATATGCTTTTTCAGTCGATTCGAAAGGCTTGATAAAACGAAGTTCGTAATCGATGCGTTCGCCTTCGGTAATTTTTAAAATTTCCTGTTCGCCTGCACCCACATCGGGATTTTCACTTTCCCAAGCCGATATAAAACCGGGCGTTCCATCGATTCCTGTATAGGTTTTTTTCATATTGGGATCTATCGTTGCCCATTTACTGAAATTATCCTGATTCTTGAGGTACTTAACGTAATCAAAAACTTCTTGTTTCGGTTTATTGATGGAAATTTCTCTTTCTACAGCATATTCTTTTTGAACAAAAATTGCAACAATTAGCGGTAGTGCTATCAATATTGCGATTGCCAAAAATACTCTCTTTAAAATTTTCATACTTAGTGACTTATTTGATTTGATCTTTTGCAGATATTACAAAGACACATTTAACACACAGGTATGGAAAGTTGTTTTGATGAAACTAAATCTTTTTTGTGTTTCGATTTTTTACTTCACCTCATCCGGCCACGGACAAACCTCTCCGGTAGTTTTGAAAGATGGACGTTGTGCTTTCATTTTGCGGAGTCTATTGCTTAATTCTTTCGAAAGTTTTTTTACTAATTGGGGATTTGAAGATGCTAAATCTCTTGCTTCGCCGATATCGTTAGTAACATTGAAAAGCTCCCGTTTACCTGTTTCGTAATAATATATCAATTTAAAGTCACCTTTTCGGATAGCGCTTGTTGTACCGATTCCCGGGCCGTCGTTACCCCAAAGGTTAGGAAAGTGCCAGATCAGGCTGCGGTTATTGTAATTGGTAGTTTTTCCCAAAAGCATTGGGACGAAACTCTTTCCGTCAACCTGCTGCTTGGTTTTATATGATTCCACTTGCGCCATTTCGAGCAATGTTGGAAAATGGTCTTCTATGATTGTATATTCGTTGTTTCGGGTTCCGGCTTTTACTTTACCCGCCCATTTCACGATCATCGGTTCGCGGATTCCGCCTTCATACATCGAACCTTTACCGCTGTTCAGTGGCGCGTTGTGAGTGTGAAGTGGTAAGTCTCGCCAGTGAGGTTCTGATGACAATCCCCCATTATCGCCCATGAAAACGATTATCGTGTTGTCGTCCATTCCATTCTTCTCCAACCAATCCATTAAATCGCCCAGACTCTTGTCCATCCCTTCGATAAGTGAGGCATAACCCGCTTCTTTTTCCGATAATCCGGCGTCGATATATTTTTGATAATAACGCATGTCCTTATCCACCGGAATATGAATAGCGTAGTGTGACATATACAGGAAAAATGGCTGCCCAAGGCGTTTGGCTTTATCGAGCGCTTTCATGGCTTCCAGCGTAAGCGCTTCGGTAGCGAAAATGTTTTTTCCCCAATAATCTTTTAATCCCGGAATGGCCTGAAGAGGCGATGGTTTTCCATCGGTACGGTTTCCAAAATTCTGCTCTCCCAGGTAACTGGCAATGCCTCCACCAGCGTGCCCTGCAATGTTTACTTCGAATCCCAAATGATAAGGGCTCTCTCCCGGTGTGTCGATAGCTCCCCAGTGTGCCTTTCCGCAATGAATGGTGTGATAGCCGTTGTTTTTAAGAATTTGCGCCAATGAAGTTACTTCGTAAGTGGCGGGGATATTGGGAACTTGAGCGATGCCGTTTACGTTCCATTGGGGAAATTCCAGCACATCGCTTTTTCGGTCTGTAGATTTGTTTTTCTCCAATGTCCAGTTGGTTACCCGATGACAGGCAGCGTTCATTCCGGTTAACAGACTCACGCGCGTTGGTGAACTTACTGGACAGGCATAGGCTTGCGTAAACACCATTCCCTGCGACGCCAGCCGCTCCATATAGGGCGTATAGTATCGCTCGTTGGACTGCGTTTTTTCCGTCCAGAAAGGAAGCGATGTGTCCTGCCAGCCCATATCATCTACCAAAAAATAGATGATATTCGGGCGAGTATTTGTGGTCTGAGCTGAGAGTGCTGATGCTGAAAGAATAGCAATAGGCAGTAAGGACTTTTTCATAGCTTTACTCTATAATTTCGCATTATATACACTGAAATTTATAATCTGATGGATATCAATGTTTTTTCAACTATTAGTCGTAAGTGGCTGACTTCAGTTGGTTCAAAAGTTTGAATACTTTTATGTCCGACTGACTCTTTAAAATGTAAGATGCGATATAAAAAACACAACAATACATAGATTATTGTTTCGCCCCTTGAAGAATTGCTCCTTGATCTGTTTTACCCTGCGGTCGCAATGCTATTCAACAAAAAACGACACGATTATTTGTGCACAAATTTCAGTTTCGCTTCTTCTCCCTGATTTAAATCAAAAGAGATGTAACCGTTCTCTGTAGCTAATTCTTTTCCGCTTCGTTCTACCGATGCAGCATAAACCGGAACTTTCAGTTTGAAAGTATTATTGGTTTTGGCTTTGATGACTGCCGACGACAATTGCTTGTTGCTCCAAACAGCATCCACTTCGGCTCCGCCGCGCACGCGTAAACCCTTAAAGTTTCCGGTTGCCCAGTTGTCAGGAAGAGCGGGAAGCAGTTCTATATAGCCATCATGGCTTTGGATGAGCATTTCGGCAATCCCCGATGTGCCTCCAAAGTTTCCATCGATTTGGAACGGCGGATGCGCACAAAACAAATTAGGATACGTTCCGCCGCCGTGACCACTGTATGTGGTGGCATTGATATCGATGGACGGTTGCAACAAACTTTTGAATAGTTTGTAAGCCCGATTACCATCTTGCAGACGTGCCCAAAAATTCACTTTCCACGCGCGCGACCAACCCGTTCCTCCATCGCCGCGGCGATTAAGCGTTTCACGAGCCGCTTCAGCAAGTTCCGGAGTGCTGTTTAGCGTAATCTGATTTGCCGGATACAGTCCGTACAAGTGCGAAACGTGGCGATGTTTAGGTTCGGCTTCTTCGTAATCTTCCATCCACTCCTGCAAATAACCGTTGGGACTGATTTGAACGGGTGGCAATTTGGATAATTGTTCACGAATGCGTTTGGTGGTTTCGTCTTCGATATTCAGAATCTCAGCGGCTTTCAAAACATTGCCGTATAATTCGTTGACCAACTGAATATCCATTGTGGGACCCAAACATACGTTTACCGCAGTTTTTGTGCCCGGCATAAAAAACGCGTTTTCGGGCGACGATGACGGGGCGGTTACCAACCAACCGTTTTCGGGTTCGGTAATCATACTGGTGGTGAAAAAATCGGCGGCGCCTTTCAAAGTCGGGTAAATCGACGCCAAGTACTCCTTGTTTTGTGTGAAAGCGTAATGTTCCCAAAGGTGTTCGCAAAGCCATGCTCCGCCCGTGATAGTAGAACCCCACGACGCGTGTTCGCCAGGCGCAGTAAACAGCCACGGATTGCTCATCATGTGCGCCATCCAGCCTTCGGCTCCGTAATAGGTCTTTGCGGTTTCAGTTCCTGACGGAACCAAAGAATTAGTGAATTCAATCAGCGGTTTGTGCAGTTCCGATAAATTGCATACTTCGGCAAGCCAATAATTCATTTGCACGTTGATATTGAGGTGATAATCACCGTTCCACGGTGTTTGCACGGTATTAGCCCACAAACCCTGCAAATTAACAGGTAACGTGTTTTCGCGTGTGCCGGAAATCAACAGATAACGGCCGAATTGAAAATAGAGTGCCGCGAAAGCCGGGTCGTCGTTTCGTTGAAAATCGTTCAAACGCGCATCGGTTGTTGTAACGTTATCCTGTTCGCCTAAATTCAGTTCCACTCGGTTAAATTTATCCTGATACGCTGCAATATGATTGTTTTTTAACTTATTGTATTCCATTCTCACTGAAGCTCCCAATAAATTATCCACCGTTGTGTTGAAGTTTTTATCCAGCATATCGGTAGATGACGAAATGATAATTAATGCCTCATCGGCATCGGAAAGTTTGATCGATGAATCATCTGCTCCCAGTATTCCGCCTTTGTTTATAACTTGCATCCGGGTGCGGTAGCGAACGCCTTTATCGGTATCGTATCCATCATTCAACTGTCCTTCCATTTGCAAACCGTTGTCGTTTCCCAAGGAAACGGTTACTCTTTCCGGGCGACTCAACGCGGCATCGAACGAAATGGACCCTTTTTTGTCTGCCGACAACCGAATCACCAACACATCATCAGCGTGAGAAGCAAAATATTCTCGCGTGTAAGTTACGTCGCCTTTTTTGAATTGGGTACGCGCTACTGCATCGTTGAGCGAAAGCGATCGTTGATAGCCGTTTACCGAATCGGTTGAGGCATAATTGTATTGGATATTTAAATCACCCAACATCTGAAAACAACCGTAAGGTGCGTCTTTTCCGGCGCCGAGAGACGAACCTTTTCCGCCGCAACGGAAATGCTGATACATCATATTTTGCGCGTCTACGTTTTTGCCTTCGAGCAGCAATTGGCGAATTTGCGGTAAATAATTGATGGCTTCGGGATTGAGAGCATCTTTATCCACACTTCCCGACCACATTGTGATGTCGTTCAGCACAATATGCTCTTTATCAATTCCGCCATCTGGCATCATCCCAATGCGTCCGTTTCCTAACGGAAGCGTTTGTTCCCAAATATCGGCAGGTTTATCAAACAACATCTTCATTTCTTGTGTCGATGTCTTTTGAGTTTGAGCGCAAGCAGTAAAAATTATCGCGATGGCAAGTAGTGAAAGGAGATCTTTTTTCATCTTATTGTTATTATAATTGTTTTCAGTTAATTGTTACTGCACCTGGAGTCGATTGTTCTGTTCTAATATCCGTTTGTTTATCAAACTTAAACTCATCCGCAAAACTGTTATTTTCGATAGTAACATTGGCCACTTTTTCAAAGAAGAAAGGACTGGTGTTCCAATGAAACGGTTCAAAATCGGTATTGTGTGTAATGGTATTGTTGCGGAAAATGAGCCCGTCGGTAGATTTGGCGTAAACGAGCGGACGGTCAAACATCTCGAAAGTGTTGTTCTCGATAACGATACCTGAATGGAAAAACTCCTGTTGGTCTTTCAGATTGGGAATTTCGGGATAAATGGAAATTACCGCATTGGTAAACTGATAAGTCGCGGTGAGCGCATTGATGAATGTGTTGTTTCTAATTACAACATCCTTGCAAGCTCCTGTTTCGAACCAGCCGTTGCAATCGCCGCAAAGCAGAATGGCCGTTCCGTGCGTATGATCGAACGTGTTGTTTTCGCAAATCACCCGTTTGGGAGTGCTAAATAGTGCGCCACGGGCGCGATTGTTGCGAACAATGTTGTTGGAGAAAATTACTTCGGGTGTCCACGTCAGGTTTTCGATACCGAATTTTCCCGTTTCGGAAATTTCCTGTGGAAGCGCATCGGAAAATGTGATTTCGAACTGTTTTGCTCCAAATTCAGTAGGTTTATCAATCGCTTTTATCTCTTTTATGGTGGTTATGAATGCATCGCCCACCAATTCCATTTTTTCACTTTCTATAAACTGTATGCTGTCGCCTATTTCGCCCCAAAGGAAACCCCACGCTTGCGGGTGCATATATTGTGCCTGTAAAGTATGGTCACTCAGGCGTCTGGTTACACGCAGGTACGTTCCGTGAACGTTGATGGCATCGTCTGCCATTCCCTCGTATAATCCGTTTTTCGAGATTATCACGCCTTTGCAACCTGAAAAGTGCGTGGCATCGGCTTGTGTAGTGAAATAGCGCGGGTCGTCATCACCTTTCAGACAAACCGAAAAACCATCCAACGTGATGTTTTCGCTCATTTGTGCCAACAAAGCCATTCCCTCGGAATAGTGCACTTTCACGTTCTCGAGAACGGTATTGGTACATTCGCTCACGAAAATTCCGGGTGTTGGGCGGTGCCACGAACGCAACGCGAAACGTTCGCCTACAGATGAAAGCGGAATTTGATCCCATGCGTTAAGCACAAGAGTATCGGGCGATCTTTCGATAATGGTCGAGGGATTAAAACCCACGTCGCGACGAACATATGTAAGTCGTTTATCGGGGCGGAAAGCCATCGCCATAAAAAGCTGATTCTCGTATCCCTCGCCTGCGGCGAAAAGTTTGTTATCAGCAATGCGATGATTCCCCTTCGGGTAGATTTCAGCAACCATTTCGTTCTTTTCTTTATTCACTTCCAGCACTTTCAGTTGCCTGAAAGCGGGAATCTCAAAATCCACCGAAAAGTTTTTCAGTGTAACGTTTTCGCAGTTGACCAAGGAAAACGGTATCATTCGTCCATGAAACACCAACTTGGAACCTTCTCCGTCAATGGTTACGTTTTGCAGGTTTTCTAAAGCGAAGCCTACACTTTTTGGGTTGTCCTGATCGTGGTTGGAGATGTAATATTCGCGTACGAAAGCGCTGTCGGGGTAAAAATCGTAACGACCTTTGGGGAATGTAACCGTAACGTGTGCAGTGTTTTGTCGCGCTTGTAGTTGTTCAATGAGTTTTACCGCTGCCGGCGATGCATCTTCTTTTGTGTTGGGTTTTACGTCAAGCGTAAAAGTCGTTTTTGGGGTGCAACTGAAAAGTAGCACAAAAAGAACGTAAAATAATAGATGTAGCAGTTTATTTCCCATAATATTTAGCAAAAATAGCTTCTAACGCAAAGGGCTGCATTAATTATACAGCCCTTTGAAAAATTGAATTTCACTCCTTTATTTGAACGCATGTCTGAACCCTTTCACATCGTTCCAGTGCCCACGGGTAAAGTCGGGAATAGCAACGGGAGCAGAGTTGTTATCAAGTGATAAAGCTGTCAGAGGAGCAAGACTACACCATTCTGCTAAATCATAAACATCCATATCGAGTGGAAGACCGTTTTGCAGGCAGTAAACCAAACGATAATCCATAATAAAGTCCATCCCGCCGTGCCCGCCTACTTTTTTAGCGATTTCTTCGAGTTCGACATGAATCGGATGTTTGTATTTATCCATCAGTGCTTTTTTTACATCATCAGATACATATGAGTGTGCAGACAAGTCTTCGAGATTGGGTACGCTACCTGCTTCAATGGCGTCAGCTTTCAGGGCATAACCTTGATTGGGGTATTTATTGGCAAATCCTTTAGTACCTTGCACTTGATACATGCGGCTGTAAGGACGTGGTGATGCGACATCGTGCTGAATATGAATGGTTTTTCCGTTTTCTGTTT
>ENA-UOOM01001833-UOOM01001833.1-fermentation-metagenome-genome-assembly--contig:-NODE-1833-length-19175-cov-13.043724_pt1 | contig 19175 bp, 19 predicted proteins | sample MGYA00245781_ERZ724031 | MGnify/ENA primary metagenome ERZ724031 (study PRJEB28704, sample SAMN03018317) | fermentation metagenome | biome: anthropogenic terrestrial biome; feature: soil... | reverse complement strand
CCAACGAACGGTCTTTACTAACTCACAAGTTGGTACAAAGATTGGGGGCAGACCACTGTCCCATTTTTCGCACCTGCCAATCTTTTAATCACTATTATCCATATAGCGACCGCCTAATTGCATCCCGATAAACATTACCTTCCGGCAAATTTAGCGCAGAAAACGCCTCTTGGATTTTATATACGGTTGTACAATGCTCTTCTTGGATATCCAAGCTTCTGATTTCTCCATCTGCCAACTCATCGGTAACATAATCATATGAAATAAAGTGGATGGATGCGGGCTGGCTGGGAAACGTCGGGATTCTGTCCTTTCCGCCCAAACGATTCAGCACACGTTCGTAAACGGGTTGTGGGCAAACAAAGAAAAGCCCTGTTTTACACAATTCCTCGCGCTGGAGAACTTGTCCTTTATAGATAATTTGAGGGATAATTCTTTTCGATACATTTTCCCAGTTGAGCCCAACGGTGTCTGCGATAACCTCTTGATTTGTCAGCAAGGCTTCTCGTGCTGTTCGATAGTTTCCGGTTGTATCTATGGTCTGAACTTCGATTGCCGTAAACTCAACTAATTCTCCGGTTTCGTCCAGTTTGGCCAATACCCAATCAACAAAATATGACCCAGTGCCTTTGCGTTGAGGGAGCCTTAACTCGCCGCCCCAACCGTGGCCGAAAACGGCAATCGCACCTGTTTCCGCTTTCGCCTTTTCGACAGCGGCACGACCGGCGTATAGATTATAGTCGCCGCCAAATGCCCTGCGCGAAATGGTATGCAGCATCTTATAGTTGTCTGCATAAATCCGGTTCGGACAGCAAATGACATTCGCTGAATTTTCTGTTTTTTGTCGCACAGCACATACTCCCGCAATTTCACGGTCTCGGGAAAGAATTTTAGTGCATTGGCCTTCAATAAAGGGGCATCTTCTTTTTGCTACTGTTTGCAAGGCAATTTCGGATTTGTCCTCTGCTCGATAACCAAAAAACTCTGCGATATATCCCGCCATAATATCATCGCCCCTCTTCCAGTATTGATTTTATCGCCAACCCAACAGCTTTTGCCAAAAGAGGGGGCACAGCGTTACCTACTTGTGCAAATTGTTGCGCTTGCGTACCTGTGAAAACAAAGTGGTCGGGGAATGATTGAATGCGAGCTGCTTCGCGGACAGTGAATGACCTGTCCTGCGAGTAGTGAAAATAAGCACCCCAATGAGGGTCACATTTCGTGAGTATTGTTGATGCAAGACCATCCGGGGCAACTCGACCATATCGTTTTGTGTGGTCTGATTTTCTGGCTCTTTTCATCCCCTGTGGAAGCAATTCGTCTGGAATAGCTGTCCAATTGCCACCCGGTTCAATATACTTCATGCGCTTTAAGTTTATCGGCGCCAATCGCGGTGCCTCATGGTTGATAACACCGGGACTGCCTATCCTTAACAGCTTTTGATAATCACTTGTGGGGGCGCAATGATATCCCTTGATTTTTTCACCTTGTTCGCCATTTTTCAATGGCGGCAAATCGTCAATGGCTTGCCGAACGGAGGTGAATTTTGCTGCCGTTTCAGGAGTGGGCATCTTCACAAGCTGCTGGCCATTAAATGTGGCTGTGAAATTGGGTCTGATAGGTGCATGAAATGTTGGCTCCGGAAAAGCCGCAGTCGGCAGATTTTTCCCTCGTAGTCCGATGATAAAAGTACGCCAACGCATTTGTGGCACGCCATAATAAGCTGCACCTAATATACGCACATCTGCACCATACCCTAAGTCAGCTAAAGCATCTAATATCGCATGGAGCGTAGCGCCGTCCTCAAAAGATACAAGGCCTGGCACATTTTCAATCAATACTGCTTTGGGCGCAAATGCATCTACAAAGCGCAAATAATCTTTGAATAGATGATTCCGCTCGTCAAGAATACTGCGAATAGGCGCATTAATCGAAAATCCTTGGCATGGCGGCCCACCTGCGAGCAAATCAAGCTCTTCGCGTTCAATCTGAAATTGTTTTCGTATCTCTTTGGCATCCAAATCACGAATATCTGCTGTGGTCACAGTTGTGCTTTGATGATTTTTTTTGTATGTATCGGCATATTCGTCAATTATTTCGTTTGCAAATAAGCAATGAAAGCCAGCTTCGGATAACCCCTCAGAAAGGCCTCCGGCGCCCGCAAATAAATCGATACATTTTAATTCAGTAGCCGACATACAGATTACCACCTCACCAGCAATATATTGCTATTCCTTCTCCAATACCATCACATCAGAAATATCACAATCAAGGGCTTTGCAGACTTTCATCATGCTTTCCATCGAGACCGCTTCACCCTTACCCATTTTGGCTAAAACATTAAAACTAATCCCCGCTGCATTTTTCAAATCAGTGCGGTTCATTTTCTTATCTATCAGCAATTTCCATAACTTATCATAGCTTACCGACATATTGTGCCTCCTAATATGGATATGCCACTTTCTTTCCAAGATATTGTAGCACATAAGCGGACAACTTTCAAGATAATCTCACGCATATAAAAGAATTTCTTTTTATAAGCAAGGCTCACCGTATGGGCGAGCCTTGCTTATAGGATACCTTACCGCACATTTTCTTGTTGGCTACGTTCCTTCCGTTTTCCCAGCAGATGCCCCAGCCCATGCTGCTCGATAATGGACTTATACTGGCCGTTGTTCTTACGCAGTTCCTCATTCTCCTGCTTCAAAGCGCCAACCGAAAGCTGCCCACGAACAGAGCGATATTGGTCAAGCTGCTTTGTAAGGTCGGCTATGGATTTCAGAAGGTCAGACACCTTTTTCTCAAGCTGCGCAATCTTTCGATTAGCAGCGTCAAGCAGTTTTTGCAGTTTGCTTCCCTTTTTCTCCTGCGTCACATATTTTTTTGCTGCCGTGGTGAGCGTCTTATAGTCCTCTTGCGACAGCATGACTTTTGAGGAAAGCGGCACAGGCTTAGCTTCAATTTTATCCACTGCCTGAACCTCAAGCTGCTGATTCTGGATTTTTGCAATGGATTTTTCCAGAGCCTTAACCTCTTTAACGCGCTGCTCCTTTTTATAATTCACCACACTCAAATGCTCATCGTGAGTGCCCAGCTGCTCCCACTGAATATCGTGGCGCTCCATCACCTGCGAAAGCTGTTCTTTTTCGGAGCGCACCCACTGGCTCCACTCAGTATCACCGCGAGCACCACCGACAAAACCCTGTTCAGCAAGTGCCTGCTTGAGAGAAACACGAGTGTCCAAACCACGCTTGCTGCCTGTAGCAAACGGCACAAAGTCAATATGCAAATGCGGGGTAGCCTCATCCATGTGCAGGTGCGCCGAGAACACGCGCATATTTGGATTACGCTGCTGAAAAGCCTGCATATACTCATCCAGCACCTTAGCGGCAAGTTGACCATTCTCCGATATCGCTGCCATACAGCAGCGCGGCCAGCACCGCGTACCCCGTCGCCCGTTTGAGCATCGTTCCCCCTCCTTGGCGCGGCTTGATGCCGCGCGCAACCACTGTACGCACGCGCGGTTCTGCTGTCAATCCACCAAAACGGAGGAGGCTAAACGCCTCCTCCCAGGCCGTCAATAAACCTATGGTTTCTGGACGGGAAGAAGCGATGGGCCTTCCGCCTCTCACTTCGTTCCCGGGCGGCGGATGGCATTGTAGGAGGAGGCTAAACGCCTCCTCCTATGGCTTCGGTGCCTTACAGCGTCTTGCGCTCGGGCGCGTAGCCCTCCTCGTGAATCAGCGGCAGGTCGGGCCGATATTCCTGGCCCTCATCGGTTTGCAGCACCACCAAAATATCGCCCTCCTGCAAGCTGCGCTCGTGGGCCAGCATTTCGTCATTGCCCAACCCAAAGCCCTTCAGGCTGCCGCTCGGCAGGCCAACCACATAGGGGATGCCGGGCTGCTCGGTGGTCAAGCCGGGCGCCACCGCCGCAGGCACCACCACATCGGGCGTCAGCGCGTCCACCACCTCGTCGGGCACATGCTCCACCGCATCCTCATGTGCCTCCATGGGTACGGCGCTCTCGCGGTACAGGGTGTTGAACCGCTCCGTATTGTAGGCCAGCACGGATACCTGATCGCGGCGGAAGCCCTGGCGATACAGCTTGTTGATGGCGTCCAGCGCCTCCTGCTCCAGGTGATAGACGGAAATGTAGATGTGCTTCTCCTGCTTGTTCATGTGTCCTCCTTCAGTTTCGCGTATTGGTTTCGGGGCCGCATGTTGTCTCTGGTATGGAATATAACCAGAAAACATCGCATCAAACGCGTCCATACCCAGGCATCTACATCGCCTGGGCGCGCTGCGGCTTGCTGTCCCGCTCCAAGGCATAGCGCATGGCGTCAATCAGGTGGTCCTCCCCCTCGGGGATGGGCAGGCACTCGCCCGACGCGTCCTGCCGCCAGCGGTAGGCCTGCAGCTCCGCCATGGTGTGGGTGCAGCGGCTGTCCACCACCATCTCCATGCCTTGCAGCCATCGGATGCCGTGGCGCAGGCTGTCGGGCCCCTTGCGCGCCGCCACCGCGCGTATGCCCAGGCCGCGCAGCTGGGCGATGGACTTGGGCTCGGCGCTGTCGCAGATGATGGGGTGCTCGCCCGCGAAGTCGCGCAGGCGCGCCGCCAGCTCCGCGTTGCTGAGGCCCCGCTGGTACAGCTCATCCAATACATACACGCGTCCGCGCTTCAGGTCCAGGTGCAGGCGCACGGCGGCGGCCGGGTCGCGGGCAAAGCCGAAATCCAGCCCCACGCGCAGCCGGTCGGCCTGCGGGATAAGCCGGGACAAATCCTCCGCGTGCCAGTTGGTGAACACCTGCCCGGCCAGCTCGCCCCATTCGCCCAGCGTATACACGCGGTGGTAGTAGGGGTCGCGCTCCTGCTCATAGGCGCGGCGGTCGTCCTCGGTCAGAAACTGGTTGTCCCGGTGGGTGGTGCGCAAAATCAGCAGCTCCTCCCCCTGGTGCAACCGCGCCCCCTCCTGCCAGCCGGTGAAATAGGTGCGGTACAGCCAGTGCCCGCGGCTGACGGGGTTAAAGCTCATCGTCAGCCGCTTCTTATGTCGGCTGTGGCCGCGCAGGCGCTTTTCCAGCTGCTTGAGGTCGTGGTAGCGGCACTCGGTGGCCTCCTCCATCCAGATATCGGTCAGCGGGCCGCGCCGTGGGGTGAGGGATTTGATTTTCTCCACATCGTCCAGCCCCAGGAAGAGTATCTGCGCCCCATTATGGCGGCAGGTAAAGGCCATCTCGGTGCGGCTCTCCCGAAAGCAGGGCAGCACGCCCAGGCGCGCGGCGGCCTTGCGCACCTCGTTGTAGCAGCTGCCCCGCAGCGTGCGCGCCACCCGGCGCACCACCAGCGTATTGCGCCCGGTCAGCGCGTCCAGCACCGCGCGCCCCGCCAGAAACACGCTCTTGCCCGAGCCCGCGCCGCCAAAGAAAATCTGCCGCGCGTGCTGGGCATTGAGGTAGGGCAGGTAACAGGCGTTGAACGCCGAGCGGGGCACCACAATGCGACGGGCCGCCTCGGAACGCCGTTTTACCCTGCCTGCTGATGCCGGCCTTGTCATGGCTCCTCCCGCACGGCCAGTACCCAGTCGCCGCCGGGCGGGCCGGCCTCCCTGTCATCCGCCGCCTCCATCGCGATGACGCGCAGCAGGTCCGCGGCGGACAGACTATCGCCCTCCAGCTTTTGCATCAGCCGCAGCGCGGCCATGCGCCGCAGCTCGTCTGGCGTGGGCGGTTTGCGGCGGCGCAGCGCGGCCGTCCCTTTGTTTGGTTTTGTTTCCATGCCACTCCTTTCCGGGCGGGCGCGTTTATTGCCTGCCCAAAACCACTGTAGCCAATGCATCACGGTGACATCAAGTGACACGGCATGACACGCGCTGACAACTTTTTACTTTACATCCAGTGGTTGAATGATATAATTCAACATAAAGTAACTTATCTACTCACAGGACCCCGGGCATCATAAGAAATGGTGGTCTATCGTTATTCGAGAAACTATTCGGGATTTGAACCATAGGAGGTAGTGCTTGTTATGAAAAAACTAATAGTGCTGACATTGTTCATGATGGTTATCGGAGGCTGCGCTCAGGCCGAGCTCTTTCAGGGAAGCGCCCAAGGTCACGGTGGAGAGGTAACCGTTCTTTTTGAAGTGAAAGGAAACTGGATCACCAAATTTCGTGCCGAGGGCGAAAACGAAACGATGGGGCAAATTGCTCTTTATGAAATGTCCAGAAGCATTGTCAATAATGGCGTGGAATTTACTGATGTTGTTGCCGGCGCTACCGTTACCAGTGAGGCAATCCTGAAGGCCGTTAAGTCTGCGGTTCCTCTGGTAATATCAGAGCACGAAGCGCAGGCGGATGTCCCGGCCCTATTTGACCCAGCCAAAACAACGGAACAAATGGCCGACGATTATTATCGCCCGATCGATGAAAACTGGGATGGCTCAGCATACAGCCTTCGCTTGTGCACCTTTGAAGAAGACGGTATACAGCGCAGCATGCTGGTTTGTTATGATGAAGACACAGGCAAATGCTACGACTACTTCAATGGCCGTTATGTCTTTTATCTTTTCCCGGACCCGCTGAGTTCAGTTTCGGACCCAATGTACCCATCCCAAACATATTTTCTGCCGCATACCCATCTCAGCCGTGCAGAGCTGTCGTGGCTCATGGGCAACAGCAATGAAGCTGTCTGGAATGCACATCATGCCTTTAATGATCTAAGCACAGTGGTTGATACCAAGGAAATGTCCCCGTCCGCACAACCCGAGAGCGGCCAGGGACGGTCTTTTTGGGAGGTGTTGTTCTCTTCGGCGGTAATAGATGACGGGCCTGCCATTCCCGACTATAGAGATAATTATCGCGCTTTCTACGAACTGACAATCCCACAGGAAATCCGGTTTCCCCGCATTCAGCCCTCCGCACAGGACGCCTCTGACTCACAAGTCCCCAAGGAGAAGGATTCTATGCCTTTCACAACAGAGGACGCAGACCGTACCCATGTAATTACGGCATACTATACCCATGATTATAAAGCCGTGTTCTTTGTTTATCAAAAATCAACAAACGGCAATGGTACCGCTTGGTATGATCTGTTTAATGACGCGCTGCTTTTTACTCAGGAGAGCGCGGATGACCCCCTACTGCCCAATGTCGACTATCTCAACGCACTGAGGCCCGGTGCCCAGTTGTTGTTGGGGGAAAAAGAGAACGGCTACAAACCTGGCGAAGCCGTCTTATCGACACAAAGCCTGACCGTTTTTCTTGAGCATAACAGCGTGGGAAAACGAATCAGCCGATTCTGTCAAGACGCTGAAACCATTGGCGATGTCCGCCGCGCCTATGAGCAGCTGCCCAGCATGTATTGGGCATGGCCACCGGAACAGCCTCAGACGTCCATAGCGCCGGAAACAGGCTCCGCAGTCAGGACATTTCTTGAACTAGAGGAAGCTTTTCGGACGGCCAAGAGTGGAGCCACTATCCTGCTGGCCAATGACATTCCCCTGCACACAGGTTTGACGATTCCCAAAAAGAAGCTGACCCTGTCCAGTGCGTCTGATGAGCAACCTTTTGCTCTATATCGGGCGCTTGGTTATGAAAGAGAACTGCTGACGATCAGTTCAGGCAGCACGCTGACGCTGGAAAACGTGCGGATTGACGGGCGTATGGTACAGAATCAGTCTCTGCAAAAGAAAGCTGCAATGGTTGTGGAAAAGGGTGCCAGTCTGGTATTGGGCGCTCGCAGCAGCGTTGAGAATCACGCCGGCGAATCCGTTGTATATGGCCACTATGGCAGCACCATCACGCTGGATGGCGGCGCAGTCAGGCATAACCATTGTGGGTTCGGTGTAATCAAATGCTTTGGAAAATTCACACTCAAAGCCGGGGAGATTAATGACAATCAAGTTCTGATTGACAATGTGCTGGGTACAGTACTCATTGGCGGAGATGGAAAACTTCTCATGACCGGCGGCGCCATCCACCACAACATCGTGCCTTCGGGCGGGGGCGCAATCTACATACAATCCGGAAAAGCAACGGCAGAAATCAAAGGCGGAGAGATCCATCACAACTATGGGACCGCAGGCGCCATTTACAGCGCCGCACGCACGCTGACCCTGAGCGGCGGCAGCATCCACCACAATGTCGGCGATAACACCGGCGCCATCTTTGCATCACCGGGCGCCTGGGATGGAAATACCAAGTTCATCATGACCGGCGGGGAGATAACAGAGAATCGGACGTTAAGCACCGGCGGGAACTTTGGCAGCAGCGGCGTGCACATTGAAGGTATGGAGTGGACTAGCGGTGTCAGCAGTAGTAAGTTCAAGGGCAGCTTTGACATGCGCGGCGGGGCGATTCGCAACAATCGCGGCGGCATGGGCGTTGGCCTCCTCATTTATTCCGTTGATGGCAGCGCAACCATTGGCCCAAAGGCTGTTGTGGAGGGGAACACAATTTTGACTATGGCGGGCGGCAAATTGAAGGATCAGCGGCCTAAGAACAACAAATAGAACCCCTGCGATTTTGGCATGAGCGCTGTGGATTATACTTTATGCGCATTTGCCGGCACGCAGGCCCACCATGATGGCAATTGGGCCGGCGCTTTACATCCGCCGTCAACCTGCTATAATTGCCGTTGAGGGGGAAAATCCCCATGCTTTCCGTTATGGCGGAAATGGTAATCATCAATTTCTGTTATGACGGAAAATATTATATTTTTCCGTTTTCAAGGCAACAAGCCGTCAAATGAAGGAGGCCGCATGGAGCAGTACCTCGCCCTCATCGGCGACCTGAAGGGGTCCCGCCAGATCGCGGACCGGGAGCAGGCGCAGCGGGACATCCGCCGCGCGCTGGACGAGGTGAGCGGCCTGTTCCCCGGCCTCATCGTCTCCCGGCTGACGCTGACGCTGGGCGATGAATTTCAGGCGCTGCTGCATCCGGGCGCGCAGGTGACGCGGCTGCTGGACGAGCTGGAGCGTCGGCTGGCCAAGTACCCCTTCCGCCTGGGGCTGGGCTATGGCGGCATCAGCACGGACATCGACCCCAACCTGAGCATCGGCGCGGACGGCCCCTGCTACTGGCACGCGCGGGAAGCCATCGGCTGGGTGCACGACAACAGCGCGGGCGGCAAATACCGCCTGGCGGTGCGCGGCTTCGGCGACCTGCCGGACGAATTGCTCAACGCCCTGTTGCAGACAACGGACGCCATCAAGCACGGCTGGACGGCCCTGCAGCGGCAGACCTTTGATGCGCTGCTGCGCCACGATATTTACAGCGACTCGTTTGAACAGAATGTGTTTGCCCGCAGCATCGGCATCTCCGACAGCAGCCTGACCAAGCGGCTGAGCGCGGGCGACATCAAGCTGTACCTCAAGACCCGCCTGCTGATTGGCCGGGCGATGGAGGCGTGGCATGCCGATGCTTAGCGACATCACGCTGGCCTTCGTGCTGGCCCATGTGCTGGCAGACTATCACCTGCAAAACCAATCCTTAGCGCGGCGCAAGGCCACCGGCACGCGCGCCATGCTATGGCACAGCGGCATCGTGGCGGCGCTTGCGCTGTTGGCGGCTATTCTGCTCATCCTAAGGGGCGGCGACTGGGCGCTGCTGGCCATCGCGGCGGCAATGGCACTGCTGCACCTGGTGGTGGATATCATCAAGCGCGCCGCCTCGGGCGCCCTGCGCAAGCGTGAGCAGAACCGCTCCTCCACAGCCCATGCCGCGCTGTATGTGGCCGACCAAGCCCTGCACCTTTTGCTGATTCTGGCGCTGGTGGAGGGCGTATACCTGCGCTGCCTGGGCTTTCCGGCAGTCGCGACCGGCCATCGACATATTCTGCAGGGGGCCCTGCTGCTGGCGCTGATTACCAAGCCGGCCAACGTCAGCTTTAAAATGCTGTTTGCCAAATATCAACTGGCCCCCGCCCATGCCGCGCCCCAGACCGAGCCCGGCGCAGGCGCCCTGATTGGCACGCTGGAGCGCATCATCACGGCGCTGTTCATCTACCTGGGACAGTATGGGGCCATCGGGCTTATCTACACAGCCAAGTCCATCGCCCGCTTCAAGCAGATTGAGGACAATCCACGCTTTGCCGAGTATTACCTCATCGGCACGCTGTACAGCATATTGTTTGTGGTCCTCGCCTATCACATCGTGAAGGCGCTATAACCGATACAACTCAAGGAGGCCACCATGAGCCTGGCGGATACCATCTTTATCAACAACTGCAAGGATATTTTGAAGAATGGGGTGTGGGACTGCGATCAGCCTGTACGCCCCCGCTGGCAGGACGGCACGCCCGCTCACACGGTCAAGCGCTTTGGCGTGGTCAACCGCTACGACCTGTCAGAGGAGTTCCCCATCCTCACCATCCGGCGCACATATGTAAAGAGCGCGGTGGACGAGCTGCTGTGGATATGGCAGAAGAAAAGCAGCAATGTGCACGACTTTGGCAGCCGCATCTGGGATCAGTGGGCGGACGAAAGCGGCAGCATCGGCAAGGCCTACGGCTACCAATTGGGCGTGAAGCACCAGTACAAGGAAGGCATGTTTGACCAGGTGGACCGGGTGCTGTATGACCTCAAGCACAACCCATCCTCCCGCCGCATCCTCACCAACCTGTATGTACATCAGGATTTGCACGATATGGCGCTGTACCCCTGCGCCTACTCGATGACGTTCAACGTATCGGGCAACACGCTCAACGCCATCCTCAACCAGCGCAGCCAGGATATGCTGGTGGCCAACAACTGGAATGTGTGTCAGTACGCGGTGCTCACCCACCTGATGGCACAGGTGAGCGGCCTGAAGGCGGGCGAGCTGGTGCATGTGATTGCCGACGCCCACATCTACGACCGGCATGTGCCCATCGTGGAGGACATCATCGCCCGCGCGCCCTATGACGCGCCCACGCTGCGCATCAACCCGGACGTCACCGATTTCTATGCCTTTACCGCCAACGATGTCACGCTGGACAACTACCGCTATCACCCGCTGGATGTCAGCATTCCTGTGGCGCAATAGGAGGGGAATGATGCAAGCCATCGTCGCCGTAGACCGCAACTGGGCCATCGGCCGCTCGGGCGGGATGCTGTTTCACCTGCCGGGGGACCTGCAGTTTTTCAAGCGCACCACGCTGGGCAAGGCGGTGGTGATGGGCCGCCGCACGCTGGAGAGCCTCCCCGGCGGCCGCCCGCTCAAGGGGCGGCAAAACATCGTGCTCACCCGCGACGCCGCCTTCGCGGCCGAGGGCGTCACCGCCGTGCACAGCTTGGGCGAGTTGGCCGATGCCATCAAGGATATCCCGCCCGATGACGTCATGCTCATCGGCGGGCACCAAATCTATCACCTGCTGATTGACTGCTGCGACCGGGCGTATGTCACCCACATCGAGGCCGATGCCCCGGCCGACTGCTATTTCCCCAACTTAAAAAGCCGGCCCGGCTGGCAGCTGGTCAGCCAATCCCCCGTGCAGGAGGAAAACGGGCTGTCCTATACATTTTGTACCTATGAAAACGACAGGGTGCAACCCCTGCCGGAAGCCTGACCGCATTACGAGCCGGGGGTATCTTCCCCCTTCATCTCCACCATCTCTTCCTCCCCCGCCAGCGCCTTCAGGCTCTGGCGGACGGAGCTTGCGATGGCCGCCTCAATATCATCCCCGGTCACGCCCAGGGGCACGCAGCCTAAAGATTTATCAATGAACAATTCAGCCGCCATCATGTCGCTGTAGCGCACCAGGTCGAGGCCGCCCTCGATGTTGCGCTTTTGCTGGCCGCGCTTGATGAACCACGCGCTGAGCGCAAACATCCACCGGGGCACGGTAACCACCTTGCGCCCCGGCATGCCCATGTGGCGGTGCATGATGGCAAACATCTCTTTCCATGTGAGGTTGAACCAGCCGATGGGCCAGGCCTTGGCACCGCGGCTGTGCTCCAAAGCGCCGGCCATGGCCTCGCCCGTCTGGCGCGCGGTCACCATGGCGGTGCCGCCGGTGGGGTAGAAGGTGGCCAGCGGCATGCCACGGATAATTTTCACCAGAAACACCCACACGGGCTTACGCCCCGGCTGCGCGCCGAAAATGTAGGGCAGCTCCAGCACCGAGACATCAAAATCCGGCCCGGCAAAGGAGAAGGCAATCTCCTCCTGCTCCAACCGGCTGCGGATGTAGGGGTGCCAGCGGCCCAGCTGCTTTTCTGGCCATAGCTTGGCAAAGTGGCAAAAATAGCTGCCGCAGATGACCACCCGGCGAATGCCGCTCTCGCGGGCCAGGCGCAGCAGCCGCTTGAGCGGCTCGTTGTTATGCTTGACAAAGAAATCGTAGATGGGCGGCGCGTGCTCCACCCGCTCATCCACCCCGGCGGCGAACACAAACCCGTCGCAGCCCCGCATCAGGGCGCTTAGCTCCTCATCGCTCATGGCGGTATAGTCGCCCAAGCGCAGCTGCATCCCCTCCGGCAGGTTGGCGCCCGCGGGCAGGGGCGGCAGGGCGAGGGACACCACTTCGTGCCCCCTTTGAAGCAGCACGCGGGCCGCCTCGCTGCCCAGCAAGCCGGTGCCCCCGATCATGAATACGCGCATAGCCTTATCCCCCTTTGCCGGTTTCTTTTCGGTCTTTTTTGCGGCCTATTCCAGGCCCATTGTGCCACGCGCGGCGGCGCCTTGCAAGGCGTTGCGCCCCGCCATCATCACATTCTTGACACCCATCGCGCGCTTTGTTAGCATTTCCCCGTCGCCCTGCCGGGCGCATGATGCACACACGCAACAAGAGAGGAACTGCTCATGAAAAAAAGATTGCTCGCCCTGGCGCTGGCCGCCGCCCTGCTGTTGCCATTGATGGTGCTGGGTGCCTCGTTTACCCCTGTTAAGGAGCTCAGCTACCTGTACCTGGATGCCGACCAGCCCTACATGACGCTGGGCCAACCCATCACCTGGCAGGTGAAGCTGCCAGCCGAGCCCGACCCCTACAAGTTCACCTACGCCCTGTATCACCATGAGGATGTCACCAGCAACGAGGGGTTTGAGGCCGTCGAGTATACCAAGGAGGTGCCCGGCCAGGCTGTCTTCACCTTCACACCCAAGGAGAAGGGCAAGTACTTCCTGCAGGTGGAGGTGATGGACGCCGACTACCGCATGGTCAAGCTGGTCAGCCAGCCGTTCTTCGCCTATGACGCCGCGGACAAGGAGGACCCATCCACTTTGCCCGGCAAAATCAAGGAGATAGTGGATGAATGCCTGGCCCTCAACCTGCCGGGCGACTACGAAAAGGCCCTGTGGCTCAACGATTGGCTGATTTACAACGCCGATTATGACGCCAGCATGACCATCCACCACCCTGACGGCGTGCTGTGCCGGGGTACCGGCGTGTGCGAGAGCTATGCCCTGGCCTACCAGATGCTGCTGCAGGAGGTTGGCATTGAGGCCATCTATACCACCGGCTACAGCCGCGGCGAGTCCCACGCCTGGAACATGGTGAAGATGGACGGCGAATGGTACCATGTGGATTCGACCTGGAATGACCCGGTGGGCGGCGGCAATGAGACCCACGACTACTTCGGCCTGACGGATGAGTTGTTGAAGCGCGACCACGATTGGACGTACAGCAACTACGTCTTCCCCGAGGCCACCGCCACCAAGTACAACTACAACCTGCTGAACGGCTACCTGCCCTTCTACGACCTGGAGGGCATGGACAAGGTGCTGGGCGGGCAGATGGACGCCAAGGAAACCCTGATCAAGTACACCTACCACGGGCCGGACCGCTTCTTTGACACCAACTACGAGGTGAAAAAGTGGCTGGATCAGAACGCGCACGTGCACTTCGCCCAGAGCTGGACCTATGGCGGCAGCGCCTTCAGCGGCCAGATGGAGGTGACCTGCGGCTCGGACGAGGGCTACCGCAGCTTCAAAAACGCGGAGGAGTATGCCGCCGTGATGGAAGAGCTGCTTGGCGCCAAAGAAACCGCCGTTAAAATCAACTACACCGGCGACGACCAGTATTTTGACTTCCGCCGCCAGCTGGAAGACTGGCTGCCGCAGAACTACCGCCGCTTTGACGTGAGCCAATACCAGTACAACTACACCCAGTACGCCGGTGAAATCACCCTCACCTATGGGGATTATGCCGATTTCCGCCGCGTGAACGATGACGACGAGGTGGCCGCCGCCCTGCAGGAGATGGCCGATAACAAGGTAACGCCTGTCAAGCTGTTTTACACCGGGCCGGACCCCTGGTACAACCTGTCCACCAAGGTGAGCATCTGGATGGGCGACCACCGGGACCTGTACAACAGCTACAACGGCAGCGCCGGCAGTTTTGAAGTGAACCTGGACGTGGTTTGGAAATGAGGGAGGATACCATGGACGAGATGATTGAATACAAGTACGATACCCAACTGCTCATCGAGGGCAAGGGCCTCAATGAGGATGCCATTTTCAAGTATATCGAGGAGAACATCGTGGGCGATAGCCTGCTGGCCGTGGGCGACGACGAACTGGTCAAGGTGCACTACCACACCAACGAGCCCTGGCAGGTGCTTGAATACTGCGCCTCGCTGGGCGATATCTACGATGTGGTGATTGAGAACATGCAGCGGCAGGCGGACGGCCTGGACGGGTAGGCGAACGCCCTGCATCGGGAAAATGTTTGCGGGAGAGGCTGTATGGCCTCTCCCGTTTGCTATTGGCACGAATGGCAGGCGTTGTGCCGCTACTCCTTGGGCGACTCCTGGCGTTTCCGCCGGCTGTTGGTACGCAACCGCTTATACAGCAGCACGCTCCACAGCCCCAGGTAGAAACAGATGCCCGCCAGCATCGCGTGGGGCAGCGTGGACGTCCCCAGCATCAGCGAGCCTGTGGCTGTCTGGACGGGGTAGCGCTCCCACGCCCCGGTGGGGAAATACAGCAGCGATATGGCCAGCAAGCCGCCCGATGCCAGCGCGCCTGCGCTGATGGCATACAGGGAAATCCGACGGGCACGCTGTCTGAGTAACGCAGCGCGTTTGCGCACCAGCAGGGCAATTTGGCTGTCGTTCATGTGCATGTTGCCCGCCCCCTCGTTTTCCTACTATATGAGTGCCATGAGCCGCGAAAAATCAGCCACCCCATGTTGCGGGAAATATTACAAAAGAAAACACCGCCGGTTCTGGCGGTGTTTGACCCTTGGATAACAGGGCAAAGTTATTTCAAAAAGTAGCGCTTCAGGATGCCCTCCAGTGCGTTGCCGTGACGGGCTTCATCCTTGCACATGTCGTGCAGTGCGGCGTGAATGATGTCGTAGCCCAGGTCCTTGGCCAGGATGGCCAGCGCCTGCTTGTCCTTGGAGGCGGCCAGCTCCGCCGCCACGCGGGCCTCGCAATTCTTTTCGGTGCTGTCGGTCAGCGCCTCGCCCAGCAGCTCGGCCAGGCGGGCGGCGTGGGCCGCCTCTTCCCGCGCCATGCGCTGGAAGGTGTTGGCGATTTCCGGGTAGCCCTCCACATCAGCCCGGCGGGCCATGGCCATATAGGCGCCAACCTCGTGGCACTCGATGCGATAATGCTCGCGCAGGCCGTCAATCACACGGGGATCCAGATCGCGGGCGATGCCGATGCGGTGCACGTCCGCCCAATCCGGGCTGTCCTCCAGCTTTTCAAATTTATCCTTAGGGGCTTTGCAGACCGGGCAAATGGCCGGGGGCTCTGTCCCTTCATAAATGTAACCACACACCTTGCAAATCCACTTCATTTAAAAAAGACCCTCCTTCGCTATGTCGCCAAGATGATACCCCACCTGCATAGGGGATAAACAGTATACAAAAAATAATTGATGAATTTTTGAAATAAGACAATGCTAAACAAATATTGATTCTGGACATACTATTTTGCCTAACATTTTCTGCCAATATGACGCTTTCGGAAAGAAATTTTTATTTTTCCGCAACATTTTGCTGTTGTCGCGCGTCATATAGGATAGAGAGGTGACAAAAATGACAAAATTGTTGACCGAATCGAAACCCGAAACCGGCCGCCGCGCGGTGATCGCGCTGAGTGAAGCGGAGCGCAAGGTCTATGTGGACGGCAGCCCCTGCCGCCTGACGGCGCAGGAATTCCGCCTGCTGATGGCGCTGGCCAATGACGCCGGTCACGTTCTCAGCCGGGACTGGCTGCTGTACGCGGCCTGGGATTACCTGAGCCCGGGCAAAAGCCGCACCGTGGATGTGCATGTGCAGCGCCTTCGCCGCAAAATGGGCGACTTCCTGTTTGAGACGGTCCATGGCAAGGGCTACAAGCTGTGCGCCATCCCCCTGTCCCTGCCCGCCGGAATGTGAGCCCGGCCGCCCGACAGCGAAAGGAGCACCCCATGACCATGTTCCGACGGCTTGCGCTGTGCGCATTGGCCGCCCTGATGCTGGCCGCGCAGGCGTTTGCCTCAGGCCAGCCCCAGGCCGCCACCGGCCCCCTGCTCTTGGACGAATTCAAAAGCAATAACCTCTATGTCCGTGAGCTGGCCGTGCTGGACGGCCAGCTATTGCTGGTGAGCAACGATACGCTGTACCGCATCGACACGCCGACCGGCCAATTCACCCGCCATTCGGTCAGCGGGCTGCTGACGCAGGATGCCCCGCGGGGCAGCCGCTACAATTGGCAGCTGGTGCCGGGCGATGCCGCGCCGCAGCTGATAGACACCGAAACCGGTCTGCTCTACCCCCTGACCTTTGCGGGGCAACAGCCCGCGTTGGGCGCGCCCCGCGCGCTTGACTGGGGGAACTACCGCGTATCCCTGGAGGGCGGCCACAGCTATGTGGACGCCCCGCCCGGCTATGTGATGGCGGGCGATACCTTGCTGGCCCTGGAGCGTCATCCCGCGGGCCAGGGCTTTCAGCTGACCGCCTTTGACGCGCAGGGCAAGCGCCGTCCGCTGGAGACCCCCATTGTGCTCAGCGCCGCGCCCTTTGCCCAGGGCCAGGCGTTGGTGCTGACCTCTGCCGGGCGTGATGAGCAAAATACCTGGCAGAACCCAACCGTCAGCATCCTCAACCCGCAGACCGGCGAGGTGACCGAAAAACTGCAGCTGGCGCCGCAAGGCACAGCGCAGGATGCCAACGCCATGCGCATCACCTACGACAAATCAGAGGATGTGCTCTATGCCCAGCTGGGGCAGCATCTGCTGCGCTACGACCGGTGGGGCCAGGGTCAGCCCTGCGGCACCTTCCCGGCGGACAGCATCTATGAGGTATTGCTGTGCCCCCTGGGGCAGGACCGCCTGGCCGCCTCGCTGGGCAGCGCGGGCATAAGGGTGATGGATACCAACGCCCGGCGCTTTGCCGACAAGCCCATGCTGACCATCTGGGGCGACCCGTATCTGCCCGGCTTCAGCCAGGCTATCGGCCTGGTGGACGACCTCAACGTCCGGCTGCGGGAGGGCGCCAGCACAGATGGCCTCAACGCCGCGCTGATATCGGGCGACGATACATTTGACGTGGCGGTGGTACGCCTGGAGAGCACGGACTTTCAGAGCATCATGCGCAAGGGCTACGCCGCCGATTTGAGCGGCAGCGACGCCATCCGGCACTATGTGGAGGACCTGTACCCCAGCATCCTGCAGGCGGTGGGCCGCGATGAAAGCATCTTTGCCTTGCTGGTGGATGGCTACGGCTTCCTTCAGCTGTATGAGGGATTCTTCTTTGAAAAGACAGGGCACCCCCTGCCCCGCACGGTAGCAGAGTTGGTTGATTTCATAGAGGGCTGGCCCACGCAGTACGCCGAGGAATGGCCGCAGATGGAGCCCATTTATATGGCGGCCTACAAGCGCACCCTGGCCCAGGTGGCACTGGACATCTACCAGGACGCTATGCGATACAAAGGCGGCACCTTTACCTATGATACGCCATTATTGCGCCGGATGTTAAAGGCTATTGACGCGATGCCCGACGGCGCGGGCGAGGACAGCGCGCCGATGGAGAACAACGGCGAGTTTCGCATGGAAGTCCTCCCCCTGCGGGAGCAAATCCGCGATTTTCACGCGTTCCGCGGCGAGGGGCGCGACAGCTACACCTTCTACCCCCTGCTGCTCGCGGCCGATGACAACGAGCCCGCGGTGATGCGCCTGGAGGTGACCGCGCTGTTCATCAATCCCAGAACCAAAAATCTGGATGGCGCGATGCGCTTTCTGGAGAACTATATCTCCGTCATCAACCCGGAGCTGCGCATGCTGTTCAGCCCAGATATGAACATGCCCATCCCCAACCCCCGCCATGAGGAGCAACTGGCGGCGCAACAGGCGCATCTGGACGACCTGACCGCCCGGCGGGACAAAGCCCAGGGCGCGGAACGCACCGAGTTGGAGCGACTGGTGGACATCAGCACCAAAGACCTCGCCGACATGCGGGAGAATGGCCGCTGGCTGGTGAGCGAGGAAACCATCGCCGCCTGGCGCGCGATGGCTGAGCACAACTATGTGAACCAGCGCACCGGCGACAACCTGGCCGCGGAGGAGGTGTACAACTTGTTCAGCCGCTACCTGGAAGGGCAGATGGACTTGGAGCAGTTTATCCGCGAAGCCGATGCCAAAACCCGCCTGATCATGAAGGAGAGCCAATGATGAAAACCATGTCGCGCAGAATCGCGCTGCTGGCCGTGCTGGTGATGCTGTGCGCAGCCTTGCCCGCTGCCCTGGCACAGCAGGATGCCGCGCCGGACATCAACCTGCTGGTCGACCCCATGCTGAACAACGAGCTGCAGCCAAGGGCGCTGGCCGTGCTGGATGGCGCTGTCTACCTCAAGGCGGATAGCGGCTTGTACCGCTGGCGGCAAGGGGAGGCTGAGCCGACCCTCATCTTGGACGCTCTGCACGACTACACCACCCGCGAGACCGCGTCCGGCTGGTTCAATGTGCTGCTGTCAGATGGACAAGAGTTGTGGGCGCTGGATAATGAGCACGGCAAGCTGTACGCGGTCACATTGGCCGGGGACAGCGTCTCGCTGGGCGAACCCCTGCAGCTGGATTGGTCCGGCTTCATCGTGGAAGAGGGCCGCGAAGGCTACATCCAGCAGCCCGAGCTGCCCATCATCACCGACGGCAAGCTGTACCTGCTGCACCGCACCGATACCGGCATCAAGCACATCATTATCAGCTACGATGTGCACACCGGCGCGCGCCGGCAGTACGACAGCGTGCAGGATGCGCAAACGTTGGT